>Ga0214921_10000157_pt1 | contig 130366 bp, 159 predicted proteins | sample LL1505_MetaG_FD_177992 | JGI IMG/M metagenome (GOLD analysis project Ga0214921, IMG submission 177992) | Freshwater microbial communities from Lake Lanier, Atlanta, Georgia, United States - LL-1505 | ecosystem: Environmental > Aquatic > Freshwater > Lake | place: USA: Georgia | collected... | reverse complement strand
CACTAGCAATTCTAATATTTTTATTAGAATATTTTACTGTGTATAATCGTTGTCTTGATTTTCTAGAACCAGTTACTCGACCAGGAAATGTAATAGAAAGTGTGTTGTTTATTTGGTTGGCTGCGGTAGGAAATGTATTGCGACCAATTTTTACATAACCCTGAAAATATTTGGCTGAGCTATTTGAGTCAAATAGTCTTTGTTTTGTTAATTTAATATGTACGTTTCCTGCACCACGAACCTTAACATATTGATTGATATGATGCATAGAAACAATATCTGTACTCTGACATAGAGCCGACAGAGGCAGAAAACAAACTAATATTTTCACTAGAAAGAATGAAATTTGAATGAAAAACGAGATATTTTTTTGGAAATGATTTGTTTTCATGCGAACGAATTAATTTTGCTATAAGTTATACTATCCATTATAGCAAAACCATCGCACACAAGTCAAACTCACAAATTTTTGGATAGTAATTCCAAAAATAATTTTACATCATCTTTGGAAAAAGTAAGAGAAGGTCGAATGCGAACAGATTTGGTTCCACATCCAAGAATGAATAATCCATTTTTCAAACATCTTTTAATTAATTCATCTCTGGAATTACTGTCAGGCATATCGAATGCACACATCAATCCTTTACCACGAACGTTTTCTAAACCTAGACTTTTCATTCCAGTTAAAATTTCCTCACCACGAAGTGTAGTGTTTTCTATCAGATTATCTTGTTGTATTATTTTTAAATACTGTTCTGCTCGAATCATGTCTACTAGATTTCCACCCCAAGTAGAATTAATTCTAGATTTTTCTACAAACACATTATTTTCAACTTCTCTAATTCTTGGCCCACTCAAAATTCCACAGACCTGCATCTTTTTACCAAAAGCGATGATGTCGGGAATAACATCATAGTTTTGATGCGCCCACATTTTTCCCGTCAAACCCACACCAGTTTGAACTTCGTCGTAAATTAACAACATTTCTTTTTCATCTGCGAGTTTGCGAAGATTTTGATGAAACGTTTTTGTAAAGTGATTGTCTCCACCCTCGCCCTGTATAGGCTCTATGATGATAGCTGCACATTCGTTACCTTGTCTCTCAATGTCATCTAACATGGAATTATAAAACTTATGATCTCGCCAATATTGCTCCGATTCTGTATATTTTTCGTGAACTGCGGGTGCGGTAAATCTTGGCCACTTGTGAAACTTGGGGAACAAATCATATTTTCTAGGGTCTGCGGTATTAGTGAGACTCAAACAGTACCCAGATCTACCATGAAATGCGTTTTTGAAATGTACAATTTTTAGATCGTTATAGTTTACTTTTATTCCTCTTTGCAACAACTTCTTATATTTCCAATCGAAAGCAGTTTTTAGAGCATTTTCTACGGCTAATGTACCACCCGCAATAAAAAACGAATCGACAAAATAATTTGGCACAGCGATACTAAAAAAAGTTTGTAAGAAATCCACATACTCTTGAGTTAGTATGTCAGAATTAGAGGGATTTACTCTAGCAACTCTAAGCAGTTTTTCTTGAAATTCTGCATTAAACATTTTAGGATGATTATGTCCTATAGGATTGCTGGCAATGAAGCTAAAAACATCCAAATATTTCTTTCCAGTTATCTTATCCACGATAAAATTGTCATGACTCTTTTCTATGTCATAAACAACATCAAAATGATCTACCAAAATATGCTTGTTGGCTATTGAGTGAATATTACTTAAAGTCATAAAAAGTCAGTCTGTTATTTTCATAAATCGTGTGTTTGCAGAAATATGATTTTGACACATACTCAGCTATTTTTTTTATGGTTTGTTTCTTTACTCCATCAGAAAATTTTACAAGAATAGAGCGACATGAGGGTATATTATCCAAGTCATTATTTTTAGTATCTTCTACAGTGTTCGTTTTGGACCATTCATTCTTATACATCGCATTATCGGGGTCGTAAATGATTTTTACTTCGGGTTGATCCAACTCTAAATCAATTCTTAAAATAAATCCACCATCACGAGCTTTAAGAAGCTCCTGAATAATTTTCTTTTGATGTGATTCTTTTAAAGAAATCTTTTTAGCACTCATAGTATACGTTTATACTGTGTTTTTTTGCGAAAAATAGCGCCTGTAGATTATATCGAGATCTGATCGTCTGTGCTATCTGATTGGCATGATAGACACTTACGTTGGTTGGTAAACTAATTTCAATACCTTTCTTGTTAGGCATATGATTTATGTTGATAATCAAACCTTCTTTAAGAACTTGTTGCATATCTTTTTCAAACTGTACAACTTCTGGAAGAATTTTATTTGTTTTTGTTTTTTTCTTGCTCATATGGCCATCTCACTATATTGAATCAATAATATTTTGGGTATTTTTCCAGCTTCTATTAAAAAATTTAATACAAGAAAATTATACTCTCTTTCTATGTATGTTATTATTTTATTAATCTGTTTGTCGGTTACTGTGTCTAAAAAAAGTATTTCTGATCCTATAGTCTCTGCTCCTCCAGAAAAAGTGGTAAGTTTTTTAATGGGTGTAATTGTGTGTATGTATCCTTTACTTTTAACATCGTTCAATTCTCTTTCAAAAGAGGCTATCTTGGTCGAAAGAATGCGATTATTGCGGATCATCGATCAATATAGCTTTTAATTCAATTTTCAATTCAACTATTCTTTTTCTTGTTTGATCCACTCGATATCTATCCACCCAAGACAGATAGCTATTGGTAAGCATCTGTTGTAAGTCTAGTTCTAGAGATTGAATCTCTCTTTTTATTTTAAAAACTTCGTATGGATATATCTTCGCCATGTAGTTTATTATAGCAAAGACGAAAGATTAGTCAATTTTTATTCGACAATATTTTTATTCTGGGATCGTACTCAAAAATAACCCGATGAATTTTTTGATTGGATATTCTGCTTATGATTCTTTCTTGTTGTATACTTCTAAAATCATATGTGGTTTCCATGGCTTTAACAAAAACTTTGAATTGAGAGCAACTCTGTTCATAATTATCCGAGCAAGGAATCTCCACTTGCAGTAGGTAAATATTATTTTCCGTTCTGGTGTGCGTACATGATGATATAACGCCGGCGTCTATACATTGATTTAATTTATCTTGCAGATTATTCTTTTTGGGAAAGAAATCGGGTGGAGTTAAGATTTCACCAACATCATCCTGATCGTGTGTGTGCCAAGACCTGGGAAAAACAGGAAAATTCGGAGTCGGCGCTGCACTAGATTTTGGAGCTTTATTAGTCGATACTATCCAAGTTCCATCAGATCTAAGTATAATTACTCTATCTTTAGATATAATGTCAACATCTTCTTTAAAGAAGTTTGCAACATGAGATATAAAATCGAATATTGCACGGACAAAAGACATTAGCTACACGAATACTCAACAGTAACAGATGGACGAATAGAATGAATCACACCGCCCTTAGGACAATCTTTTGCCATTCGATCCTTACAATCTTCAGACTTAGTGCAGGAAACAACCTGATGTGCAACTTCTCCCGTGACTAGACGTGTCGCTGCACACCCAGTAAAGGACAAAGTAGTTAAACAAATAAACATTGTACCATATATCATCTTCATATTAATCTCCAGAATTTATAACCTTTAACATAGATTGGCCTAGGGACTGCTCAAGCAATTTGTGTGTAATCTCATACTTCGATGAGGTTATCAAAGAATCTAATTTATTTATGCGCTCTTTAAGATAAGAGATTTCCTCGTGCAATCGTTTCATTTCTTCTTGAAATGTGATCTTTTCTGTCTCGGCGTTTTTTATTTCTAGCAGCTTTTTGGCTATCGTTTCTGCCAATTCTGTTGTTTCTTTGTCTATCACAATCTATCTCCCAGAGTTCTCTAAATGCTGTAAATAATATTAGATATAAAATTCCCAACTCTTCGTTTTCACGAATAAGCATTGTTTGAGCAGCCATCAAAAGCGATCCTATTAACAGAATCGCTTTTATATAAGTCATCATACATCACCATTTTCTATCACCTTTTCATCCTCATATGAAGCAACACTTCTGCGATATAATTCCATCTTGCAACACTCTAGCATACCCACGGCAGAGTTGTGATCTGAATATGAAAGAGTCTTTTTGCCAGTGACTGCATGATATGTGGCTTTAATCATTACAGTTACGCAATAATTAAGAATACCAGGTAATGCAGAAACGTCGTCGGCTGATGCATCAGTAATTGCATCAATTAAATATCCTAATTGAGTATTTACTTGTTCTCTTTTTTCTTGTTTTATATATGGCATATAACTCCTTACATTTTTTGATATGCACAAAAGAGCGGCTTAGGATTTGAAGCAGTATTCAAAAATGACAACTGACCATTTTTAACTTGCTCTACTGTTGCATAATAAACTGGCAAACCAACAGATTTTGCAAATTCTATTTCGGCTGTTACTCCGACACTTTTTTCCCAACCATCAAGCATTAAAACTATAATTCCTCCATCACAGCGGGATACGAACGTTTTGTCAAACTCACTCCAAAAATGCCAGTCACCAGGAAGGTTGTATTTTTCCCAAGGCTCGTTGTAAGAAATAGGTGCAAAAACATATACTCCGTGACGAAGTAAATCCACAGCAGCTTCAGTCACCGCTTCGGCTCTTGCTTTCTTTATTGCAGGATCAGAATGAGTATAGGGTGATGCCAAATAATATAAAGTGTTATAACTCATAGTTAATCTTTCAATTTTTTTAGAAGCTCGTACATTTGAGGATCTTCTAACAATTCATCAAGAGCTTCTTCAAATCTATTTTGTTCTTCTATCTGTTTTTTCTGCTTTCTGAGAGCCTTCTTTCTTTTTTGTTCTTCTGAAAGCTCAGTTTTATTTTTTTCCATTTTTACTTTTTTATTAGACTCATTAGACATTTGGATTTAATATCCTCCTATACTTAATATAACACATCAGAAAAATTAATCTAGTATTTTTTGAAGAAACAAAACTATTAGTAGGTATCTTTGTATTCCTCGACGGGATTTCTGGACTCGATGTCGCTAAAGAAGGAGTCTTTAACCATCTCTATATTCATTCGATATTTGCCTCGTTCCACAATGTGGGCCACGGCAATAACCAAATACTTACCTTGCATATATTTGCTCTTTTCTTCTGGAGCGTGAGTTCCAATTTTTCCCAAAAATTCTGGTATATCAAACTGTATAGTACATCCGGCTTTGATTCTGGGATCGCCCGATAGTGTGGTTCTTATCACATATTTTAACATTTGATTTTTTTGCGACTCTCTTTGCAAAAAGAAATCTTCAGGATTATATGGTGTAACAGTCGCATCTCTAGTAGAAATATACTCGTGAGTGTCTTGCCCATTATCACTTATAAGCATGGCCATATTTGCTCTAGGATCAACAAACATTCTACTATTGTCTTTGAATGGTTTTCCCTTACCCATATGTGGGATGGCATCATAATTAGATTCTGATACTAATGGTAGCTTATGCTGAGAAGTTGATGCTTCTCCTCGAAGATCAAATGCTTTTAACGAAAACTTTCTTCTGATGGGATCTACAGAAAACAAGCTAGACGAACCTTCACCAGACATGGCTGATTTAAGCATATCAAAGCCATTATCATTTTTGACGGTTTCTGTGTTGTATAAATCTTCTTCAAGATTCTTTGGCTTGTGTTGCATACCCTCAGTCTGTTCAGCAACATTCTTTAATTTATATTTGAGTGTAGAAATAGGATCTTGTTTGGCTAACTTGCTCAACGTTACAAAATTAAATTGATCTCTATCTTCATAAAATACAAAATAGTATCCATTTTTTTCTTCTGAAATGGATCTTGCAGACAACTTTGAGATGGCCTTGGCTGGAGACATATTTTGAACTATGTACGTCTGAGGATATTTTGTTTTTTCGGGGGTAGTATTTCCTGGACCACCTTTTAGTGGTTTATCGTCTTTTAAATAAGTATCATATATTTTTTCAATCATCTCAGAATATGGTATATTTTTGTAAGCCTTAAAAACTCTAGTGTTTAAGTTCTTAAACATAGATTTTGATCCGAAATACAGAGTATATACCTGACGCTTTCTTGAACCTGCATCTTGTGTTTGACCATCCATTTTATAAATGGGCAATTCAAATTCTATGGGGTCTAACTTACCACCATTTTCTGCTTTTTCATCTTGACGAGTAAAAGAAATTTTAATCTTTTCTTCACCGATTAAAGGTAACAAAGTGGGATAATCGACCGCATCTAAAGCAAATAAGGAACCGTGAACACCAACGTTGAAAATTCCTTCTTCATAAGTAAATTGTAAAAAATGAGACGAAAAATCATATTCTTTTCCATCATGTGAAATTATCTTCACATAATTTAAAATATAGTCATTTTCATTACGAGGAAGCTCTGCATTAGTCATGATGCTTATTTAAATAGATTTTTTAGCTCGTTGGTTATGTTCATGAGATATGCTTTATCTAAGACTATAATATGTCTTTTGTTTTCGTTTAATCGATATTCGTATTCAAAAAATGATACTTCTTTAACTTCTTTTGGAAAATCTCGATCGGTCTTATAAAGATCGTAGGTTTTTTTATCTATTACATAAACATTTTTTTCTTGATCCACATATTCATAGTGATGTGGAGGACTTCTATATGTATTATCTATGGAACCATACTTGCTTTCTAAATATTTTGCAAAGTAAAGCTGCGACAAAGGCCAATCATGTATTGGATGAAACATATTGTTAGCATAGAATATAGCCCATGTATAGCTGGGGTTTCCATAATATTTTGTAGAAATTATGTCGGCTCTATCACCATCTTGTATAATGTACCTATAGTATAGTGCGGATTTTTCTAATATGGCGTCACGAATTTTTCCTCTAATCATTAAATTGACAGCTAACTCGTTGCCATATTCAATTTTAGGATAATATGCAAAATGCTTCATAACTAATAATCGGCTTCGATAAGTTTTTTGGTAAGAACTGAAAGTTCTTTGAATGATAAACTAAGATTTATATGTACTGGGGCTCCTGTATTTTTGAAAAAACTGGCGGCGCCAGAACCGCCATAATCAACTTCCATGTTTGTTAGTACACACTGAGAAATATTAAACATATATTTGTGTGAAGGTGTTAGAAGATAAACATCAAATGTATTGGGATAAGACCAAAATGAAGCATCTTGTTCACCTCCTGGATGCATACCCCACTTAAATGTTTTTATTATTTGTCGTATGCTATCGCTTTCTTCTGGACTTCTAGCTAACAACTCAAAACTAAATTGAAATTCACGAAAACTGACACCTTTAAAAAGAAGAGCTTGATGAGGATTTGTAGTGTTTCTAGTTTGAACATCTCGGTAATTACCGAAGGCTTCACCCCCGGTAGCCATGTCAGCCATATTAGCTGCGCCTGAAGTTGCGATATTTGATGCAAGATCAACAGCCGACGATTTTTCTGCGGAAGTTCCACCAAATGCGCTGCCTGCGGCATCAACCACATCTTTTCCCATATCTACGGCTTGAGAAACTGGCATATTAATTTCCTCCCAATTAGAACCATAAGAAACCTTTATGGCTGGAGGCATATACATCCCAATTCTTTTGTATACCGTGGTGCTTCTAAGATTAGAATCTCTCATCAAAAATAAAATGTATGCTTGCAGTCCAGGGGTAAATAAATTTTGTGGGTAGATAAGAGCACCCTTATCTTTCATCCACTGCTCATCTTCTGTGTTCTTGCTTTCTAATTTTGTTCCTGCGTCAGGATCAAGATTAGCTTGTATGTCTGCACCTGCCGCTGGATTTAAATTTCCTGTAGCAGCGCCTGCGGCGACAATTTTATTTACTATATCGGCCGCACCGGCCATCTTTTTTATAAACTCTAAATATCCCTTAGACATATATGCATCAAGGCCGATTTAAAATTAAAAATCCAAACAAATACATTGGTGACATCACTAATGTATATTATCGCTCCTCGTGGGAATTTTCTGTCATGATGTGGTGTGATAATAACTCATCTATAAAACAGTGGTCTTCCGAAGAATTAGTCATTCCATATTTATGTCCCACCGACAATGCTATCCATCGCTATTTCGTAGATTTTACTATTACATTCCAAACAGGACAAACCTATTGGATAGAATTAAAACCCGAAAAATACACAAAACTTCCCGAAAAACCGAGCAAGACCAGCAAAAGATATGTCACAGAAGTGTTTCAATATGTAAAGAATCAAGCCAAATGGAAAGCAGCTAATGATCATGCTAAATCCAAGAATATAATCTTTCAAGTATGGACAGAAAATACACTAAAGGATTTAGGCATAAAGATTCTTGGAAAATGAATAAATAAATAAATGAAAGATACAGCACCACTATTTGAGCGTATAGCAGCGATAGCTGACAAGAATGTTTTCAAACAAAGAACCGGAGACGCTCTTGAGTGGTACAGAAAAAAAATCTTTGCCGAGTTTGGTGATAAAAACATTGATCCTCAGACTTTATTTGATAAGAATAGATATCCAAATAAACCGCAGATAGGTAATATAGTTACCTTCAGATATAATCCTAAATTGGCCAACACACTACCGTATTATGATTTGTATCCTTTGGTTTTAGTATTAAAGATTTTGCCCGATGGTTTTTTGGGTCTTAACTTTCATTATCTTTCTCCTAAATATCGTGCTTGGTTTATGGATAGACTATACAAATATCAAACATTCTCTAAAAAAGACGAAACCTTCAAAATAAATATGTCATATAAAATACTGAAAAGTACCAGTAAATTATCGATGTATAAACCTTGCATAAAAAGATATAGAACTAGAAATATAGGAACCATGTTTTATACTCTTTTACCTTCGGAATGGGATTTTGCACTATTTTTACCTACAGAAAAATTTGTGGGTGCAAAAAGACAAAAAGTTTGGACAGACTCCGAAAACGAGATACCATGACTGATATCAAAACTATAAAATCAATACTTAACAAGTCGGCGGGACCAGCACAGCCTTGTCATTACATATGTTCTATTATTCCACCATCTTCTATGGTATCTCCTACAGGAAATTTAGGACCTATAGGAACGGCTTTATCATTATATGCAGCACGACAAGTATCATTATTGGCCGAAACCGCAGTTTTGCCGGGTCGCCAACTAATGACAACACCTCATAAAATGTTTGGAACAAAAAGAGAAATGCCATATGGAGTGGTGTATGCACCAGTTTCTATCACTTTTATATGCACAAACTCTATGGTAGAAAGATCCTTTTTTGATGTTTGGCACCAATTTATTATTTCTCCAACATCTCAATACATGGAATACTATAAAGATTATGTAGGACAAGTTATTATTCAAAAAACCAGTAATGATAATGATGCGATATCTAAAGTAGGTCAAGTATTAGCAACTTACATTTTAGAAGAGGCGTATCCTAAATCCATTTCAGAACAAGAATTAAGTTATTCTGGCGGAGATGAATATCTTAAAGTGACTGTTGAATTTGAATATGCTAGATGGCTTTGTACATTGGATAATATATTTCCTGGAGACCCGGGAGTAACTAACCCACTAAACCCCAACCCTATTACTAGAAGAACTCCTATTATTCCTATTATCTAAATAAATATAATTAATCGTATACAATGGAGTTTATATGAATTTACCAAAAATTGACGTAGCTACACACCAAGCAGTAATACCTTCGACAAAGAAGGAAATTACTATTCGACCATTTCTAGTAAAAGAGCAAAAAATTCTTCTGACTGCTCTCACCGGAGAAGATCCCGAAGATATAGCAACAGCAACAAAACAGATTGTAAATAACTGTATTGTAACTCCTGGTATAGATATTGATAAGCTAGAAATTTTTGATTTAGAATATCTGATTCTTCAACTTAGAATTGTTTCTGTGGGAGACTCAACAAAAATTCGATTTATGCCCAGAGAAAACACTAATTGCTCAGATTGTAAAAAGCATCGAGAAGTAGAAATCAATCTTAGAGAAGCCGCAGTTGATGTTTCTAATTTACCAGAAAAAAAAGTTCAGTTGACTGATAAAATTGGGCTCATGCTAAGATATCCCACAACTAAGATGTTGGGAAAAATAGAAACTGCCAAAAAGAGTTCTGACCCCAATGATTTTTTTAATATCATTTGGTCTTGTATCGAGTGTGTGTACGACGATGATAAGGTAATTTCTACCAAAGATGTCAGTCTTAAAGAAGGGCTAGATTTTTTGGAATCTTTGAACTCTCAGCAGTTTATCAAAATAGAGCAATTTTTAACATCTATGCCAAAATTGCAGCAAAAGATAAATGTAAAATGTAAAAGCTGTGAGTTTGAACAAGACTTTGTTCTGACGGGGTTAGAAAATTTTTTCGCCTAATGCTGAATCACACAAATCTGGCTATTTTATACCAGACTCTATTCAGTATGATTCAGCATCACAAATATTCTCTAACAGAATTGGAAAGCATGGTTCCATACGAATTAGATATCTATGTTGATATGTTAGCGTCTTTTCTAAAGGATCAGGAGACCAGAAATAAGACTAAATAGACTTGTGTATCTCTATGCAAGCTCATGGAAACAAGTCAACTTTCTATAAAAGAAGTTATAGTAGGAGCGTATGTTGGGTTTTCTACTCTCGACGATAAGTGGTGCAAAGATGGAAAAAAGGCTGACGAATAATGGATTTAAAAAATAAATTACTAAAAGATATTCACGATCTGTCAGACAAAAATGAAAGACCTTACGCTGGTGTGACAGAAGATATTGAGTCGGTCAAAGATGTTCAGAGTGACGTTGGTTCTGCAATATTAAATGTAATTAAACAAATACTTGATGGAGCCGAATCAGACTCATTAGATGGATTAAAACACAGAATTAAAAGAGCGGAAGAACTAAACAAAAATTTAGAAAAAGCCGAATTAGGTCAAGAAGAATCTGGTGTATTGCGATCTTGTATCTCAAGAGTTACGTTTGCAATTCAAAAGCACATAGACGAAAAGAGAAAAGTTCTTAGCAAGGCTAGTGGAGCAATATCAAAAATAGCTCCACACTTGGGTGATAGTCTATTAGGAATGACTAAAAATAATCCTGTTGTGCAACTTGCTGTCATGGCTGGTGGTAAAATATCGCAGCTAGTAAAAGACAAGATGCAGAGAAGCAAAGAGCAAAAAGATATAATCAAAGGAGATGCTCGATCTTTATACGGATCTTCTTTGCAAACTACATCCACTACACCAGAAGGATTCCCTTCTGAGAGTGATACTCCAGCACCAGAAGGATTTGATCTTCCTAAGGCACCATTTGGTGGAGAATCTGGGTATCTATCAGAGTCTCTAGTACAAGAGTCTGGACCAAGTTATGGAAATAATTCAAGTGTTATAGCAAGTGATGTTCATTTCATCGCAGAATCTTTATTAATCATAATAGATCAGCTTAAACCAATAGAGCATATAGCATCCGATGTACAAAAATTAGTTCAAGCATCACAAACACAAGCAGATTTACAAGACCAACTTGCTCTTGATAGAGCAGAAGGTTCGATGGAAGGTGGGGGTCTTTTTCCTGGAGCATCGTCTCAAGCCGGAGCACAAACATCTAAAGCTGGTGGAGGTCTTTTAGGAAAAATGGGCTCGATGATGCCCGATATGAAAGGAATAGGTGGAGTGGCTAAAGGAGCCATGGGTAGTCTAAGCAAAGTTTTGTTTAGTGGAACTACAGCTCTCGTCACAGGATTGGTTTGGGCTACGGTAGATGGTATCACAGGATGGTTAAAATCTGAAGATTGGGGTGTGAGTAAAATCTCAGGATTTATAGGCGGATTTTTTGGTGGCACCGGAGACAATCAAGTAAAAAGAACCATAGCAAACATGGGTAAATGGGCACTCATGGGAGCCGGCATCGGAAGTTTTATACCAGTTATAGGAACTGCGATCGGAGGACTTATTGGTGCTCTGATTGGTGGATTGATGGGGTGGATAGGAGGAGAAAACATAGCGGGATTCTTCGATGAATTTGGCTATTGGATATCAGACAATTTCAACAACGGGTTTGATATGATGAAAAACTTTTTCTCCGATATGTGGGGAAATGCCAGAAGTATGATTGACAAAGTATTAAATATTGTAGACTCTATAAAATTGTCAGTTATAGAATGGGTCAAAAAAATTGCAGATTGGATCCCTGGTGCCAATTCTGTAGTTGATTCTCTCGATCAAGAGAAAAAACAAATTGAAAGCAGAATGCAGGAGAGAAATGATAGTATACAACAAAGAGAAGAAAATTCTCAAAAGAGACGAGCCAATCTAAGCACTCAAAGACAAAAACAACAGAGCGCAAAAGAAGCTAGACAGGAACTCAGACAAACCAAACAAGCAGAGCGTGGGGTAGTTCAAAGTGCCGGAGGAACTAATGTTGGTAGTCAAACCAGTCCTGTAACACCTATGATAGGTTCTGGAGGTATAACACCCGGTGGAACAAATCTATCGAAAGATGAAACAAAGAGTGCGGTGTTGGCAGAACTACAAGCAAAGGGAATAACAGATCCAGATGCTCAAGCAAATATTCTAGCTAACTTACAAGCAGAGTCTGGATTTAAAGCTCAAAGCGAAAATTTAAATTACTCCGCAAAAACACTTATGAAATTATATGGTCCAGGAAGTGGAAATAAGGTGCGAGTCAGAAGTTTAGAAGAAGCTCAAGCAATAGTCGATAAAGGTCCAGAAGCTGTAGGAAATTTAATCTATGGTGGAAGAATGGGTAACGCCGGTGATGAAGGATACAAATATCGAGGACGTGGTCTAGTTCAATTAACCGGAAAAGACAATTATACAGCTATGAGTAAAAAACTAGGAGTAGATCTGATTAGCAATCCAGATCTTGCTAATGATCCTCAAATAGCTGCTAAAATATCTGCTCAATATTATGCAGATAGAAAATCTAAGTTTGACTATACGAATATAAATCAAGTAGCCAAGGCTACAGGTCATGCGGGTGGCGCTCAAGAAAATCTCAGAAGGGCTCAGTATGCACAGCAACTTAAAGGAGAAATGGCTTCTGGAAAAATATCAGCCAGTGGTGTTTTAAGACCGGAGCAAATACAACCATCTGCACCAGTAGTAACTGCAAGTCTTAATCCCGACATGAGTGGTGCTGCGGTTATTCCTGCAAACTATGATATGGTAAATAAAAAGTCTGCTAGTTCCGCTCAACCACAAGCTACAGTAATTAATAATACAAATAATGCAACAAGTGTGTCGGGTGGAGGACAGACTCCAGCAAGTCGACCTAATGACGTTGGAACTTCGTCGATGAGGCCTACGGCTCAGAGAGCTTGGCAGACCTAATCGACTATTGTATATTAATCCTCATTAGCAAGCTGTTGCAAATAGGACAAATCATCCGAAATATCTTCATCATCAGAGAATGTTGTTTCTTGTGTCGTAACCTCACCAACATCTGCTGCGCTTTCGGCAACTGATGCTCTAGTTGTGGTCTTGGTTGCAGAAGCGGATGCGGTTGAATCTTCTACCTTAATTCCCGCACTCAATCCTAAAACTCGATCTAATCTCTTCTTTAGATCATCATAGGACTTAAATTGAGTTGGGTTCAATAGCTCAGTTAGCTTGTGCTGACTTTGCCAAAGAGATTCAATTCTCTTATCATCCCCACCAAGAATGGCCTCAGAATTTGAAAAATCTGACTGATCATAATTAGGATAGCCATCCACCTTTCTGCACTTGAGCTTAAAGTTTGCTCCTTTCCATGGACAGAATGGATTTAGAGGATCTTTCTGATCTACAGGATCAGATTCAGGAATCATAGCTTCTTGAATCTTCTGAAAGATCTTCTTACCGTACTTAAACAAGAAAACCTTTCCTTCGTTTTCAGGATTAGCAGGATCTTTTAGAACTAAAATGTTTGAGATGTATCGAGGCGTTCTCTTTTGCTTTCTAGCAAGCTCTTTGTTTGCATCAATACCAGAGTTCCAGAGTTGATTGTTGTACTCAAACACAGGATCTGGGTTGCCTTTTCCTAGACTTGTTCTAGACTTCTCAATATACCAACCACCAGGTCCCTTGAATGCGTGTTCATACATCAAAACCCATGGCAAAGAATCGCCCTCAGACTCAGGAAGAAATCTGATAACTGCTGCACCGACTCCAGACTTATCAACAGCCAGCTTCCAAAACCTATCATCGTCACTAGAAGTTGCAGAATCCTTCTTATTCATCTTCTCAAGTTCGTCTTGAAGATTCTTTAGACCTGCTACTCCTTGATTTTTCTTTAGATCGGCAAATGACATATTTTTCTCCAATTAAAAATAGTTCACTAATAATAGTGTTATAATCAATCTAACAGATTTATACAAGATGTTCAAGCATTTTTTGAAACAAAAATCTTTTTCATTATGGACTTATATCTTTTTGCATCTATGTCCAAAAATGGACTATATTTTATACAAAGAGTTCTAAATTCTGGCCAAACAAGTCCATCATCAATTTGTTTGTCTATTCTTGGTATAAAATTCAGTATCTTATTCATTATGATAAAAGTTTCTAGTGTAATTGTGTTCTGTACAACCAAATTGACTATCTCTGGCCAATTATTACTATCATTCGTGACAAACAAATCATCTAAATTATCCAAATCATATGAAGTTTCGATAATTTCTTTTATTTTATTTAGGTCTTCAGTAAAAGAATACTCCAAGCTCTGATAGGTTTTTTTCCAGTTCATGTACAACTTTCTACCATCTTCTGATAGAAGTTCACCCACCCAAACATTTTTATTTACTATAAAATTTGAGACTAGCAGTTGCTCAAATTGTTTTTCAGTATACAATTTGGAAATTCTTTGAAAGAAATATTTGTCTCTGCGAGTTTCAAACTTATCACGAGAGACTTTTACACCACCAGAAAATTTAAAATAGTCGTAATTTTCTCGTTGAAAATGTAATTTTAATGCAACGTATTTTTTATACGCTTCATATGCATTCATAGCTTACAACAAAAATTTGGCTGACTTCTTTCCTCTGTTTATAAGATTTAAATCTGTTGCTTCTGCTTCTATTTTTTGCTTAATGTTTATATTCAACAATCGAGGAACAGATTCTGGTTCAATGTTATAAGTTGTCATATAATTACACACCGCTTCAAAATATGAAATCTTATTTTCTCTTACGAGCTTTTCTATTTCTTGCGAAAATGTAGTTTGTGTATGAATTTTCATGCTATCATCCCATTATCTTTTAACAGTTTTTCTAATACTTCATCATCCATATATCCACCAACATCGAATTGATCTATAGATAATGTTGCTATCAATTTATCATTACAAAAAACTTTTGTTCTACCATGTCGATAAGAAATTTTTATCTTTTGATCGTCATCGGATTTTCCTTCCCACTCTGAAGGAAAGCCCAAATTGGTTCTAACGAGACTAGCAAAGGCAATTTTCATTACTTTCCTCCAAAAGACTATGTTTCCTAAATAGAACTCAAATATATTTTTTAATCACAGATCCAATTTACTTCTAAACCCAAGAAATACAGGAAATCTCGGGGCGTCTTTAACACCAACTGATTGATATTTATATTTGATTATTTTATTCTTGTACTTCTTGCGATGTGACCAAATTTCCTTCTTTAGCTCATCTGTAAAGCCCGATCCTAAACCAAATTTTACACCGGTTTTTAAATCTTCAACTATTAGTGCACCTAGTGTGTCTGCTGGTATCAATCCATCCTTTTTAGTAGAACGTTTTGATAGACCAAATTCATCCTTTTCCTGCTTGTTTTCGTTGTGCATCTTCTCTTCAAAGCCAACTATTTGAGCCTCCGAATCATAGAACCGTTTGAGTTTCATGAGTATTTGTTCTTTTGGTGTAGAGCGGCCGCATTTATACTTACCATCTGGCTGACGAATCATCACACCTTCAAACCCATGCTCTAAGCACTGCGATTCAAGCTCTAGCAATTCTTGCATGGTGCGTACTAATACTGGTGTTAATAAATTGATAGAAAATGGTAAAGTTGAATCTTTTACAACAGACTCAAGAGTGTTCACCATGTCTAGCATTCTATCTTTATAGGGTTTTATCAGAGAGTCTTTGACGTAATCAAATGCATAAAATGTAAACTCAGGCTCACCATCGAATGACATGACTTTTGATTGAATATCGTTGAATGTGCCAGGTGTCATAACTTCACCATCAACACCGTCGGGCAAATGCTTTTCTAACAGCTCTCTTATGTGAACATTTGGTATAAGTTTGAATTTTCTTGTTACTGCTTGTCCGTTTATTTTTAAGACTCGAATACCATCTAGCTTTGGTGTTGCTAAAACAGGAAACTTGAGAGTGCTCAAATCTTCTAATGTTGCTGCTAAAAGTGGTCTAGTAATCATAAAATAAAAAAAAAACAACCACAAGCAAGTGGTTGTTTTAGAATAACACAGAGATTTTTACAAGTCTATGATTATTTAATATAACTGCACTACAGGCGAGACACGATAGTTGCCGTGTCTACGCACTGTTTCGCCCTTCAGGGCTCGTCAGGTGCAGAAGCGCCATAGCTCATTTTTCCATTCTTGCGCTCACAAGAGCGACTTATAAAACTCACAGCCAGAATCCTAAGTCTTCCAAAGATAGAAGCAGTTTGATGCGCTACCAGCTTCATGTTAGTCGAAATAGGGCTGTTACTATGAGACTACTATATATAAAAACCAATCTCTTATTCTAAAAATTTTTACCAATTAAATGCATCACGATATGCGTCCCATCCACCATTCATCAGCGTTCCAATAGTCTTTGCTTGTCTAGCTACGTTGGTCGCTGCGTTGGCTGCTTGGTTTACGTTATTGATCATGTTTGAGTTGTTCTCATATCGTCGTTGATTCTCTTGAATCTCTCTGGAATTTTCCGCAATTCTTTGAGAGTTTTGTCTGGAGGCTATTTGCTGTCTATAGGTTTCTTGCTGAGCCTCTTGTCTGAGCATCTCGGTCTCAAACCTCTCATTTGCGATGATGCGTTCTTGATCAGAACTCAAAGAAGAGTTGCTTGAGTCTCTTGAATCAACATAACGATCACTGTCGAAACTGCGATAGTTATCATATATGTCTCTAGGATCTGCACTGGCGGACGTGCAAACACCTAATGCGATGATGGATAATAGTAGTTTCGTTCTCATATTTACTATGATAACAAACACTAACAGTCTTGTCAATTACTATTTTATAGTTGATAACTTTGTGTTTTTACTAGATTATCTAGTTGGTCTATCTCTTTGGATGAGAGTTTTTCATCATCTCCAAGAATCTCTTGTATCTTGTGTAAAAAATTAAGGTACAAATGACGCTCCAGCAACTTGTACAAGACGTTTCCTGGAAGCCTATTTTTAACACCATACTGTCTAATTTCGGATGCACTTAATGATCTTGCAAACCCATCGGCACGTTGTTTTTTTATGTTGTCGTATAGATTCACCAAACCTTGTGCATCACTTTCTATTTCTTTAATTTTTGATTCAATTTCTTTTTGTAAAGATTTCATATCGTCTTTAGAAAAATGTTTTAACTCATTGTAATCAACGATATCGTCTTTAAGTTCGTCTTTAAGAATATCAATCTTTGAAATCGCATCTTTAAATAATTTCATATATTTTTCTATATGAAATGGTTTTTCTATAGGCTTGCGAACAAACTTATTATTGCTAATGTCGAAAACCCCGTCAGCCGAATTATTGGCATTGTCATAGTCGGCTTTGTCGTTTAAAACATGTAAGTTTATGGGATGTGTTGTGTTTGAAAGAAAATCTCCACTAAGTTCAACCGCAGTTTTTCTAATTTGATTCATTTTTTCATCTGAAGCTGACACCAAAACATTGATGTCAATATCAGAATCGTTTGCAAATCGTCTAGTTAAAATGCTACCTATCAGAGTATAGTCGATTATATCAACTGTTTTGCCTAAATGTGCAATTTTAGTCAAAATCTCATCTCTTACAGAATCTTTAAGTTTAGGCTCATCGTTTAGATCAAACACCACAGAACTTAAACTTGATTGTTCTGGGTCTAATATAGACTCATGCAAAAAATTATTAAAAGATTTCATACTAATTACAATCACCAGGACAAGAAAATTTTGTCTCAGGACAAGGACATCCTTGACCGCTACAAACCATAGGCGAACAAATACTATCTCCACACTGATTTAAACAAATAGGAAGATTTAAATTTTTGTGTTGATACTTTCCTAACAGAGCAACACCAATCAATAGTGCAACAACAAAACAAACAGTTAAAATTGATGTTAAAATTTTCATCATAAAATCCTTTTGAGTGGGCTACTTGCTTCTGACTCTTGACACCGTTCCGCTACAGAATCAGATTCGGAGCAGGAAACGATAAAAACACTCCCTAGCAAGTAACCCAATAGTATTTAGCAATCAACATAATCGGTTTTTGTCCATCCTAATTTGGATAAAACATCTAGCACATCTGGGAAAACTTCTCCCTCATTCCCAGATAGATAAAAATCCAAGTAATCTTCATTTAGTCCACCGCCGACATTTCTTAAATTTGCAACTAAACCTCCTGCATAACGCCAAGATGCAGAAAACTTCTCATCATTTTTTACCCATATTTTATTACACAATGATGCATAAAGATTTTTGGCAAAAGTTTCGTCCATAACTAAATTCATTATATCAGAGCTATTTAAAAGATCTGTTTCAAACTTAGTATTTCCATAAATTTCATATATCATATCAGACTCTACTTAAAACATACACCCAAGGAATAATTGCAAAAGTTACATAAAACCCTATCATAGACACCAAAAAATTGTGTAGCCATTTTCTATCTTCGGCTCTGATGCATCGAACACCTATGATGAATATAACTATTATTCCTATGGTCTTAACAAAAAATAATCCTTGAAATGGTCCTAAAAGTCGAATGAAATATCCAACCAGTGGGTTTCCTTCGGCTGAAATACCTAGACGGGTAACGCCTATATACGTTAGCACACCGTCTGCAATTTGAAGAAGTCCAAAAAATATGGACAAAATATATAATCTAGTGTTCGTCATAAAAATTGGTGGACCTGATCGAGAGTCGCACTCGATGTCCATAATGTCTTTGCTATTCCGTGTACAACAATAGTTTGAACTTTCTTGCTTTTCAGGCACTTAACCCTGTTGACATTCCGTTCAAACAACTCTCAGTCACAAGGGGCTGATCAATCAGCTTTCTCACCCAAGATTAGGTTTTAACCTCACATAACGGATGGTTATCTGTGAGCACCGCTAGTTTGACTTACGCAATTTATAGAGTAACTAGCAGAACATCTATAAATCACGGCTTATGCGGCTAAGGCGTAAGCAGATTCGTTAAAGTTTGCACTTAAACGTTAGTCCATTTATTACGATGCCAAGGACTATCATCGTGTTGTGGGAAATAGCTCCGAGCATTAAGTCGAAACTACGCAGGCCCGTATTTTCTAGTATATATAAAAATAAGAAAAAATCAAGAATTTCTAGCAACAAAATGCAAAATATGTATGGGTATTAATTTTTTTGTTCCTGAATCCAATTTGTCTATTAAATCTTGAGCTAACAACAAATTTTCATTCTTGATATTAATAGATATGGATTTTAATATTTGCTTCTGATATGAAGATTTTGTTGACGATATTTTAGCCAATTCAGACGAAAACTTATTGCAGTTTGAAGAAAACTGTTTTTTAGGAACATCTAGTGACCCCATATATGAATAAGCATACTTGTAGTCCATGGAAGACTCGGATAGCTTATACAGATAATTTAAAAATATTTGTTTATCAAAACTCATACAAATATTTAGTTGGCTAATACTTCCTCTTCTTTTCTATCTTGATCAGAATCAGAGTCGCTGGTAACGTGAGCAACTTTTAACATCTCAAAGATATTTTCCATGAATTCTGTATTGTCCATGTGTTCTAGTAATTTTGGGTCTAGCTTAGGTCTATCGTCTGTTCCAACTTGTCGTAGCTCCCACGCCAGAAGAAAAAACAAACAACAGCCGGCGTTCGCTAAATGAGTGAGTCTAGTTTCTTTGTCCTTGTCTTGTCCATGAAACCATCTAGTTAGATGTCTTTGCAAAGCACCAAAAACTCTAGACCAATTCATACCTTTTTCCCAGTTTCGAGCTTCATACTTTGCTGCACCAAAAGTCAATACTTTTGCTATTTCATTAACCGCATCATATGGTACCAAATCCCAGCGAATTTTTTGTTGATCGTGCTTTACACCTTCTGTTTTTTTGCTTTTTGTCATGCTGAGACTCCTAGATAATTGTTATCTTATGTATAACACACGCACTAAAAAATATCAAACAATTTGATTAATCTAGACCCAGATTTATTCTGGCAATGATGTATTCTTTTACAAATCCAGATCTTACGATATCATTTACATCAAATTGTACCAAGGAAAAACTATTCATAAATTTGGCAATTTTTATCAAGTTTTCTATTCCTGATACTTGATTTTTTTTACCAGTCATTTTCAAGTCGTCTTGACGATGATCTCCGCACAAAACTACACGAGTGTTTTTTCCTACACGAGTAAGAATAGAATTGATTTCATGATCGGTACAATTCTGCACCTCATCTACAATAATTATTGCATCATCGAATGTAACACCTCGTATGAACGAAGTTGACATAAACTCAAGATAGTCTCTCTTTTTTAAAAGATCATACACATCTCTTCTTCCACCACAAAGCTCGGCAAAGATTTCACGATATGGTGCTTCGTATAATGCCATTTTTTCTTGCAAAGTGCCTGGAAGAAATCCCTGATCTCTAGTCGTTACTGCACTTCTAACAATAATTATTCTTTTTGCCATTCCAGACAAAAGATCATTAAGTGCAAAGTATGTTGCAAGAAAAGTTTTTCCGGTTCCTGCTACACCATAAAGAAGAAGATTTTTTCCTGAGCCGTTAGCATGAAACGCTCCTTCTTGATTGTCTGTTAAAGGAGTTATGGTCGCTAAAGAAAAATTGTGTTTTAATATTTTCTTTTGCCGTCTGTATTCGTCTCTAATTTCTTCTATTAAAGTTACTTCTTCCGGCTGGCGAGACGACTGTCTAGATCTTTTGCCCATTAGTGATCCCTTAAATTATGTTTCGTTTTGCCCAATCCCGTTTTAATTTGAGTCATTCTGTCTTTAAATGCTCCTGAAGGTTTTTTTAATCCGTCTATTCTAAAAGGACTGACTAATGATGGTGCAGATAACGTTAAAGTAACAGAAGTGTTGTTACAATTTGGACAAGGATCTTTTGTCGGAGTTTCTCTGTCGTCAATTCTTAATATTTTATCAAATTTAAACTGACATTCTGTGCAGAGGTAATCGTATGTTGGCATTATTTTCTCCACTATAAATTGATAAATCCACACAGATTTATTTATGTCATAAAAATTATGTTGGAATAAGTTCATATTCAACACTATTAATATAACATAAATAGAAATATGCGTAAACAACTTTTATAGGTGTTAATTATGAGTATTAAAAAGAAAGTTAAGTGTTTGGTATGTCGATTGCTAGTTGCGCTTGGTCTAAAGAGCGTAGAGTCTTGCAAGGCTGGGCCTCTTCCAGTATCTGCACCCAAGAAAGCCAAGAAAAATACATCCAAAAAATCTAAGTAAAACTACTTAGACGGAGTTTTTGTAGGGGCTGGTTTCACACCAGCCTTTACTTTATCTGAAGGTTCGTAGTAAGGTGGTTCGCACTTTTGCCATATTTCCTGATGATGTCCACCACCACCAGTCTCAGGGTTGTGAGCATGAAGAAAATAATGCTGAAGCTCATGACGATATATCATAGGTGCATCAACATTCTCTATTATATAAACTGTTCTAGTTTCGGGTTGATAGACTCCAACTACAGCACCTACTTGTATCCCCATAGGAGTGGCTTCAAAAATAGGAATAAAATTAAACCCTATTTGAGGTTTAGTGTAAACATCTACAGTTTTAGCTTTTACTATAAAACATCTGGGCAAATGCGTTACAGTTTCTTCAACTATTGGCGACTGAGGCCAAACATTTTGATTAACACACTGTAGTGCAGTATTAAATTCTTTTTGCTCATCAAAGTGCAACCCGCATGGCTCAAGATCATTCCATGAGGCGTGAGGAAATAACTCATGAATCATATATGTTGATTGAGGATCATTTCCTTGTCCCGGAATACCTTCTCCTCTAAACAACTCTATTTGAGGTTGATAAATTACGCTTAAAACAAACGTACTCGCCAAAGTAAATACTATAAGATGATATGTTGAGAACAGTATTACTTTACCAACTTTTAATCCAGCTTTTAGGATTTTTACTACTTTTTTTAGGTTCTTATTATTGGTTCTCACTCAACTTCCTCGTGTCTAAATCTTTATTTAGACATTCAAGGTTCTTTAGATCAATCTAATCTTCCAAATCTTCTGGTTTTATGGGTATTATGGCAATCTTGGATTTTCTTTGCTTATCTTTAAAGATCTGTGGTAAAGAATCTTTTATAGTTTTAGCCAACAGTTGATTTATCTTGTCGATGAGTTCGTTAGTCTCGTCTTCAATTTGCTCGTTGGGCTTGTTGGTGTCAAAGGTTAGTACAAGCTCATACACTTTCACCATCGCTCTTAGTGGAGCTGGTGTTTGTGGTTTTTGCTGACTCTTTTTTACCGCCATTTTTTGTACTCTCGCTGCGAATTAGACCAGGAAAAACCTCATCTATTAATTTTTTGGTCAACCCCAAATCTAGTTTTTTATCTTTAGCACTTAGCAAAATTTCTGCTTCTCTTGCATCCAATTTTTCCAAAAGACTTATAAAAATACTCTCTCTTTTAGTCTGCGTCAATGAAGGAGCAAGCTCTTTAGAAAAAACATACCATCCCTTTGCGCTGGCTTTTAGCGTTGTGTCACCAAAACCCACGGGAGAGGCAGATTTCTTGAAAGGTGGAGTTCCCTCAGGTAAAGCAAGTTTAAGAGAAGCATCAAAATTCATTCTTAAAATGCCTCTAAGGGCACCACAATCATTAGCTTTCAATATATCAAGTCGTTCAGACTTGGTTCTTGCTTTTTCAAGTTTATCCACAACTTCAGCTATGCTCATTTCGCTCATAGTTATTCCTCAAAACTCTGAAATACTTTCCAACAAGTATTTCAATTTATTCTCTACAAAATAATTTAGTAAATTTCGCTTGTCTCCTGTTGGGCCTTTTTGATAACAGTCTATAATTTTTGATTGAATGTGTTCGGGTGTGTTATCCAAATTAATTAAAAGTTCGTTGCGCTTAAAATTTCTTAGCATAGTGTCATCGCAGAATTTTTCTGGATCGACAGCAGCTAGCCACAAATCCAACTTATCCTTTCTGATAGGCTTCTGTCTTTCTCCCTCTGTCACAAATACAGAATCGTTAGATAAAAAATTGGGTATACCATCACCGGAATCACCAGTCAAAATATGCTCTAGCAAAGTTCTATGTGGGTCATCAGTAGTTAAAAACTTCTTTTGCATAGGAGAAAACTGCTTTACATTAGAATATTTCTGTAACTGAACGAAGTCTTTATCACCAGATAGTATCAAAACATCTTGAGGAGATGGGTCTAATGAATTTGATAACAACTCATGTGTCTGAGAATATTTAACCATAGTGGCTATGATATCATCGGCTTCTGCACCTTCTACCTGAAGAACCTGATAAGGAAACTTATCTCTAATTTCATCTCGAATCTTATTAAGAGTGTTGAAAATTAAATTCCAATCAAACTTAGATTGTTCACGCATTTTCTTTCTATTGGCTTTGTAGTAGGGAAATACTTCTTTTCTCCAATATTTCTTGTCATCAGCACAAAATACCATTTTACCATATTTGTCACCAAACTTTTTCTTATATGAAAGAATTGATGACAAAACCATGTGTCTGATTAGATTTTCTGACAACTCAGCATTTGGGTTTGAGCTAATCTGAGACATCAGATTGGAGATAAGTGTTTGATTGAAGTCGATTAATATCATTCTATTATTATAACACAGCTAAAAATTAAAGACAAGCTATTAGTGCTTTTCTGGACCATACTTTATGGCTTTGTATTCTTTGTAAGAATCTTCGGCAATTTCTACTCGAAACATTTCTGGACAATATTCATCCAAAGTATAATAAATGCCAGACTCAAATCCATGACAGTATATTTCCTTTTCTGTTTCTTCTTTTACATAGATTTTTCTTCTCATGGCAATCAAGAACCCTGAGGAAAGACCTAACAAAAAATTAAGCGAGATGACAACAAAAAACACAAAATACTCTATCATATGGTTCTCCAATCAATTACGGCTTTACCTTTAGAATTTAAAAACTCATTCGTCCTAGAAAAGTGTTTACCTCCTAAAAATCCCGTATGTGCTGATAAGGGAGAAGGATGTGGACTTTCTAATATTAGATGCTTATTACTATCTATCAATGAATTTTTAGATCGAGCATACGCACCCCACAGAAGAAAAACCACATCATTTAAATGTGTGGAAATGTCCAGTATAATTTTATTAGTAAATTTTTCCCATCCTAAATTTGCATGAGAGCCGGGATGATCTTTAGTTACCGTCAAAATGCTGTTTAATAACAACACTCCTTGCTTTGCCCAATGTGTTAAATCTCCACAATTATTTTTTATAGAAACATCTGTTTCTATTTCCTTAAAGATATTTCTCAGCGAGGGTGGTATGCTCTGATCTTTATTGACAGAAAATGCCAAACCATTTGCTTGAGCTTCTCCGTGATAGGGATCTTGTCCTATAATTACGACAGTGATTTCATCAAACTTCACAAGCTCTAACGCTCTAAACATATCTTGTTTAGATGGACATACATCTGACTTTTGTTTTATTGCTGCTGCTAATTCCAAAAAATATGATTTTTTTATTTCTTCTGAAAGCAAATCTTCCCAGGTCATTTTCTATTTCGAACCTTTTTCATATCATTTATGGCTTTTTCGTAACCTACAATTACTCCACAAGAGAATATCATGATAGTATAAAGCACAAATAGAAATAATAACAAAAATTGCATACTATTGCTTGTTCTTTAAATCGAGTTGTTCGGTCACTTTATTAACCACTTCTACAATTTTCAAATCTTTGATTGATTGACCCTTAAAGGACAATAGCTGATCAACTTTTATTATGGCGTCTATAATTATGATTAGTTGATCTCTAAAAACAATCTGATTTTCTATTTTTGCTGAAGTTCGTCCTAACAAAAAGGCCAAAAATGTGCAAACGACGGTTACTATAAAACTCATATTCTAGTCCAATTAAAAAATTTAGTCCAAAATCTTTCATTTGCTCTAACATTCTCTCTAAACCAAAGTAGAATCTTAATAGCACTATTGATTCTATCTATCTGCTGAATAAAATATACTTTCTGATCTGAAGTCAATGGCATCTTTAAATTTTCCATATACATGAGATCCATTTTATTCATGTTCAATGTGTCTATCAAAAAATCTAACTGAACAATTAAGTTGCTTTTTCTGTATGTAAAATTGTCCAGCTTGGACTTTTTACCAAGAACAGAAAATATTGCTTTTAAAAGTTCACTAATTTTTTTCATCTATCTTAACTCTGTTAATAACTGACAAGTCATCTTCAGCCAGACTGGTTATAATACTGCTATCATAAAATTTCTTCAGTTGTTTCATCAAATGAGCATTCTCAGGCTTTTTGCTTAACTCATCTATTTGAGCAAGCAACTCATTGTATGTTGTATGAAAACTCTCGCTGTATACTCCTTCTTGATATTTTGCATCAAAGTTCTCCTTATCGGTCTTTAGTTTTCCACCATATCTATATTTGGCATATTCTTTAATTTGATTTTCTACCTGATCTACGTCTGCATTATTCATCAAGAATCTAAGATAAAGCTGACTGGCAAACTTGCTTTTGGTTTCTTTAATTAAAAACAAGTCTTTTCTCCAAATAGCATCGTATAGTGATGTTATATGTCCTATAGGCATCATGTAAACAAACTGTTCTATATCACAGTTTTTATCGGGCCAGAAATTTTCTATATTAATATCCGATAATCCAACTCTTGCAGTTGCGGCACGCTTCTTGTGATCATCTCCTCTAATAACTTTTTCTACAAAAAATGGAGAAGTATTCTTATTATACCAAGATATAGCTTTTTTCCCCAATCCATCCTCAAACTTTTTAAGATTTATCCAAAGAGCTTGTGTTTTATTTTGCTCTAGTAGAGCCATGTAGCAATATTCATCAGAAATTTTCTGATTGTTTTGATCTACAAAAGGAAAAACCTTTACTACATCAAAATTATTTTTGCCAATCTCATATGAGCTATAAGTTCTTACATCTATTCCATAATTTTTATGTAAGTGTTCGGCCAATTTGATCGTTAGTAACACATCTGATAACGATTCATGATCTTGCGTGGCATCTTTTTCCATTATGCCTAGCGACTTTGCTACTGACTCTAATTTAAAGCTAGGTTTTCCACTTTCTTTCTTTTCTAATTTTTCGTAAAAGTCGGGTCTATCACAAGCCAATCGTTTTACAACATGAAGCACATCACCATATTTTATAGAACCACCAAAATATGGATTAAGTCCATTTCTAATCATACTTGTTCGTAGAAATGGTACATCAAAAGTGTTTGAATTGTACCCAACCAATCTAGTTTCAGTCCACTCAACAATATCTTGGAGATACTTTTGAATTTTAGCCATAGCGATATGTTCAGCATCACGAGCTTCTTGACAGTGTGCAAGAATATCCGTTTTTGATGCAACTATAGCATATGGAGAAGGAAGCTGAAGTCTAGAAAGTTTAATCTTATCTCTTAAACAAGATTTAATATTCCAGTTGTCATCAACTTCTACAAATGCATAATTTAATATTTGTCCCACAGGATTTAAATCTGTGGTTTCTAAGTCAAAAAATATAGTCGTCATACTACAATGCTTTTAAAAGTATAGTATCTCTATTAATTCTTCCAGTCAATTTTTTATCCTTAGCTCTGATACCAGGAAGTATTTTACGCAAAGCTACCTTACCGGCTTCTAATACTTTTGGTATAATTTCTTCTGGTTTTCTTAGCTTTTTGGCAATGGAATCTGCCGCATCAAAATTTAAGATAGTTGATCCCTTGACAGAAAAGCCATGAGCATTATTACACACATAAAGACCCAGTGTCTTATATTTGGTGTTATAGATCCAAAGCTGCGTTGCTCCACAAATTTGTGTGGGTGGGATACTCTTGAGATTTTCGTGCTCTCGCAAAAAGTTTAACTTAGCCACCTGCTTTATTGCAGGCTTTGGTTTCTTAGCTCTAGGTGCTCTATTGTTAAGCGATATTTGTTTTGCAACATCACACCAGCGAGCAGTATCGGAAACTATCTGTTCTACAAACTGTGCATACTCCTTCAGTTGCTTTTTTGAAAGAAATGAATAGCCTTCTTTTAGTTGCTCACACTCGCCCGAAATGGCTTCTTGAAGTTCTGGTAACACCGTATCAGAAAAATACTTACCAATATTATTGGCTTGTGTGTGCTTTATATTCTTTGTTTTTAACCAATCATATACATCAAAAGTCTTTTTACACTTACTAGCTAAAAACTGATCAATCTTTTCGTCAATTTCACCCAAATATTCTCTTAATTGATGCTGTAAATGATCTTGAACACTGGGTTTATTAGTAACACTTACTGTATGTGTAGTATCATCGGATGAGGAAGTCTTTTCGGCAAAAACAGCTACAATTTTATTTTTTGTTTCTTCTATGTGTTTGTTATACTTTGAAGGAACTAAATCACCATTTATAACTTTAATTCTACACAACCAACCTATTGTATTGGTAAATGGAATATTATCAGTTTTGGCAATCTTGTTCAAAAGATCGACAGATTCGCCTTCACTCTTTAGAAATTCTATAAAATATTTTTTAGCATCTTCTGAAGTTTTATTATAGCCATACCAAGTTAGCATCAAAGCCAACTGAGAATCACCATCATCTGCTTTCCATCTGGGTTCATAGTCATTGATTTTTGGTGCACGAGTGCGTGAAGATGTTTGTTTCATATCAATCCAAAAAGAATATGATTTATCTGATACTAAGTTTACAGCATTATCGTCTCAGAGACAATAAAAAAGTCTATTTTTTTATTTAATAAAATCAATAACTTAACTTTTTAAAAATCAATTAGGATCGATTTTCCTGCAGGAGCTATACTCTGAGCTATCCCTTTGCAGTTTTTTGATTGGAAGCTCTTCCAAACGTTTTGTCAAATCCATACTTGGCTACAAAATATGAGTCTATAATATCTGACATAGGAGAGTCACCCTCATTACAGGGAATTATCGATGAGATATCAAGATGTGTTTCTGCAATAAAGCTCTCGTACATTACCATTTTGTTGGCATTACCTTTGCTGGTGGCAAACTTCTTAATGGCTGGTGGAGAAACTTCGACAAATGTAATGTCTTTTTCCCACAGTTTATGCTTTAGCAAACCTGTGTTTTCTCCAATATGAAAGACAACTCCTTTGGAAGCATAGGCATAACCTTCAATAAAAACTTCAGCGTGAAGTGGGATCTTGTCTCTAGCCCAGGCTGCGATTTTTGCAAATCGTTCTTCTTGTGTTTTGTAAACAACTTGTGTGTCACCATGAAACATTTTTGTTTTCATAGTGCATTTCTTTTTTTGAGTTAAAAAGAAAAACTTGCAGTTGTCCAGAGACCAGTTGTCACCTTGATGAACACATATGCTAGGACTTGACATAGAATAATCTATACCCACCACGCATTTAGTCATCTTCTATCTCATCTTCATCTGTGTAATATTTGTCGTCGTCAAAATCATCATAATCATCAAAGTCTTTTAAAAATGGACGATCATCTTCTAAATCAACACTATCTCCGCAGAAAGGACATATTTCAGGAGTAAATTTTGAGCGTTTATCTCCGGTTAGTGTGCCAGTCACTACTATTTCGATAGTTACTGCACACTCATGACACACACACGTTTGTTTCTTTTTTTTCATTAAATAATCTCACAGTTTCCAGAACTACAAGCAAGTTCATGGGTGGAAGTAGTTGTATCTTCCTTTTCGTATATATGTAAATTAGACCAGTCGGCGTGCATTGGCATCTTTTCTAACAAAGCCAAATACTGGTCTTTAGTACAATCTTGATAAGGAGCTTGCTTGTACACATGATCACTAAATGGAAGAAAAGATATTCCAGAAATTTGATCAAAGTTTTTATAAACAAATGCTGCTACATCCAACCATTCATTTTCTTTTACTGAAATGGTTATGGAGACCGTGTGTTCGGCCCAATGTTTTTTATAAAACAACCAAAGTTCAAGATGCTGAATGGCTGTAAGCTGATCTCTAAACATAGCATTTTGTGGCGAAGCAACAGGAAAAGAAAACACAGTAGTGTGTTCCGGTTTAGTTACGTCAGGCTCGTGAGGAAACCCCATTTGCTTCATAAGTATGCATAGAGGATCTTTGTTATCTGAACGCACTGTTCTAATATAATATCTAGAGTGTCTAGGATGAATTCCTGACGCACTATCTACTAGCTGAGATACTGTACCTGAGGGCTTAACACAAGTAATAGATGCAGATATTTCTATTCCCAACATCTTAGCCCATTTGGCATTTACCTTTACTGCATGATTTCTAAGCTCTGTTAAAAGAGTTTTTAGATCCTCATTAGGAGTTGACATCATTAGATTATCTAATATTCCAGTCAAAGAAACGCCTAACAATCTCTCTTCTTCAGCATTCTTTTGCCACTCTTTTGTTAAATAGCGAAAGTTGGTAAGAGTAGACTGAATAGTTCCGAGTATAGTGGCGTATTCAACCTTTTTGAACAGAGTTTCTTTGGTATCCTCTGCTCTAACAACTACTTCCGACAAATTGCAAAATCCTCTATTACGAAGAAGAATCTCGGCGCAGGGGTTTGTTCCTGCAATTTTAGAAGAATCTCTTCTAGGACTATTATTCAATGACATTAAAGATTCGGCGCTTTTCTTTGCTGCAACTAAATTAAAAATACCTCTCTCACCAGATCTGGACTCGTAGAGAGATTTCCATTCATCCATGAAAATACCAATATCAGGCTTTTCTGTATAGCAAGCCGAGTTGTTTGCTAGAGCACGTTGAACGTTTTCAATCCACCACTGACCACCCTTTGCGGCACGCATTCTGTCATCCGATAGATTGCTCAAAGAAATAAGTGCCGATCGTCTAACACCCCCAACTACAATTACCTCTGCAATCTTACATACAATATCATGACATTCTATTGATTGTAGTTTTCTTCCTGCGGCGGTTTTGAATGTCTTTACACAAAAATCAAAAAGTGCAACTAAAGGTTCTGGACCAGAGGCTCGTCCACCAAAAGTTTTTAGTGGAGTTCCTGCGAGTCTGACTCGACTAACATCAATTTTGGGTATTTGTCCCTGATATAGCAACCCTATAATTTCTTTTAGAGACTTTGCCCATCCAATTCTTGAATCTTGAACAACTACTGTGGTGTCTGATTCATAAAAAGATTCTGCAATCACAGGAAGCTGAGACACATATTGACGTTCGACAGAGAAGCCAACTCCCGTTCCACATGAAAGAATATACAAAATTTCGTCAAACGCTCTAGGATTATCTATGGCAATAAATGAGCAATTATATCCTGCGGTTTCATCTCTTTCGAGAGCTTCTCCGGCTGTCATCAGACATCGCATGGATGGCATTACATCCAATTTTGATATAGCATCTTTTAGTTCATTTTGAATGGACTTTTTAAAGTCAAAGTTGCATCTTTCTTTTAAATGTTTTTCAAAAAATACAAAATATCTATCTACGGTTTCTGTCCAAGTTTCTCTTCTTCCCTCTTCAGGCAACCATCGACTATAGCGAGAAAGATGAATAAACTCTTGATACAAAGAAGGCAGATTTTTCATGTAATACCTCAAAAATAAGTGCTGATGCAGTATACTAACTCAATTTAATTCAGTCAAGACGTATCTTGAATTTATTTAATCGAGTCTAATTCTAGGATTGGGAAGTTTATAGCAATATCTAGTGGATCCCTTATCAAACACCAGATAAGTGTTAAATGGATATTTTGTAGGAGAAATTGATGATCTAAAAAGTGGGCGACCGTCATGATATGGTCCAGTATTTCTATATTCATCAACAGTAGTTTCTCCTTTTACTATCACTGCTGTGCGAACTGACCTAAACTCTTTTGGTAAAAGCATCACACCACCTCTATCAGGAAATTCAGACTGCTTTAATAATCTACCAGATTTTTGACCATCTTCAAAATTGGTTGAGACTACAGAGCATGTGTTTACTATTGCATTATCTTCGGTCGTATATGTATCAGTAATGGGTGCAATTTTACCTCGTCTATGAACAGCAATTACATCTCGCATAATCTGTTTGTACATATCAGTTTTAATAAAATTATTTCTCTTGCGAGGGTCTTTAAACCCTTCTTTGTAACTCAAGCCGTTGCCTTCTTGAGTCCAAACAAGTGCGATTTCACATCTATTTCCATATTTTTCTAGCTGTTGAAACAGTGGTGATCCTGAGTGATAATAATTTTTTGTGCCTGACCCTTCTCCTAATGCTGGACGATTTTTATACTTTACGTCTGTACCATCCATGTTGTAAACACACGGTGCAGTTAATGATGGAAATTGTCCATGACCTTCTATTAAATCTGCACCAACAATCTTTCGTGTGGTGAGAGAGACTCTATATGGGTTCCATACTATTCGAGCATCAGGAAAAAGTGGGCGAGTCCATTCTATAAGAACTCGACCAGCTCTTGCGCTTAGATTGCTCTCAAGCCCAGGATTAATTAGAAGAGATGTGTGAGTCTGTAAATTTTGTGATAGCACATCTTGAAGAGGCTTTACATAGTTTATGTATTTTTGTTTTAGCGGTGCGGAGCGTGATACCAACTTTTTATTGTAAGTGCTGACTGAGCCAACATCATATAAAAATTCGTAGGAACCTAGTCTATTGTTTCTATGACCCGGTTCGTTAATCAAATTCACCTCAAGAGTCTTCAGTCTACTATCTGCAAGCAAACGATTCAAACATGAAAAATTATTACCAAAGGTATTGTACAAAAATGCTATGTGAATTTCAGTCAAAGGACTCAAAGATTCGATAAAACCATCGCAATTAAATTTGGGAGAGGTAAGATTAAATGGTGCATAACCAATGTTAGTCAGACCCGAAGACTCTACGTTTTCTTGATCACCGAAAGAAGATTCAATACAAATCAACGAAAAAAATGATAAAAATAATAAAAATATGGATTTTCTCATACTTGCTTATGTTTATTAATAAAAATTAAAAATGATGCAATTTTAATATTATTTTTCCAGTGAACGAATTAAATTTGTTAGATAGTTCCATTTTTGTTGGAAGTACAAATGAATCAACATCGTCTTTCACAGTCCCTTTAAGAATTTCAAAAACGTCTTGATGCTCTTTCTTACACAATCTTTGTCCGTCAACTTCTATAAAATTGCTAGGAAAATTATCTGTGGGAAAATTGATCATATATCCGACTGGCAACCAATTTAAGACTTCTGATGTGCTTTGTATCATATTTTTTTCCATCTGCAAAATTCTAATTGAGCTTCTAACCCGAAAAAAGTTCTTGTCTTTATAATAGAGAGCAAATCTTCTGAGGACTTTCCGCTCAGTATCATATCATTTATATCTTTTTCAACTATGGATGAAGGCCAAATACAAACTTTTTTTCCATCATTTATTGATGATTCCAACAGTCTAACAATTTCTTTATTTCTAGGCTCGTTATCGTAAATTAAAACTAAGTTATCTGCTGCAACCTTTTTGCACACGGATTCTAAATCAGAGTTGGCTGCGGCTAAACAATTTGGTAAAAACATACTATCTATTGGACCTTCGACAACATAACCAATTTTTCTACTGTCAAATTTATCCAACCCATAAATTAAATTAATATTTGATTCTGCTCGTATTGTAATATATCGTAATGAACGTTCTGGTGTAAAGGAGCGACCTTGAAGTCCTATCAACTTGCTATCCGAATTAAAAAAAGGAATTACCAATCTAGGATCATTTCTGGTTAAATTTGAATATTTACCAGGAAAAACATCGTCTATCAAATCGGCGAAGTCATCAGTAAAATATATTTTTGCTAAAAATTGTGTAGGAATTTTTCTTGCTAACACATATTTTTTGGCATAGTGTTCATCGGACAAATCTAGCAACTTAGTTGCTTTGGAAGTAACAAAAGAGGATAGCGTAATCTTAGAAGCTGCTTCTACAACCTTACGAATGGTTTTATTATCAACACCTGATTTATATTTCTCTAAGAGATATTGATCGTGATGAGATGGAAAATGCTGCTTGAGAAAATTTGATATTCCTAAACCAGTCCCACAGTTGTGACATCTGTAGAACATGGAATTATTTTTTTGATAGAAATACCCTCTAGCCTTTGTCTTTTTCTTTTCACTATCTCCACAAATTGGACAAGAGCAATTATAAAGATTCTCTTTCTTTTTCTTAAAATTGCGAAGATGCGTTCCTATTGTGGATATGTATTTTAAATCAACATAAAGCATTTCTGCATTATATCAGAAACATTGTGATGTGCAACTAGATTTTAGATTTTAATTCTTCTAGTTGTTTTTCCACCAAACTCAATCGCTCACTAAGAAGATCTATTTCCATTAAAAGATTATGAGGAAGTAATCTTTTGGTTTGAACAGGAAAAGTTGGAGAAGGTTTGGCAACCGGTGCTACTACTTTTTTTGAAGTCTCTATCAAAGGTGCTGAAACTTCTGTTGATTCCTTTTTGGACTTTTTCTTATTCTTACTTACCATTTCTCTCTCCATTTTCATAGTATTCTTTGTATAGCCGTATAATTTTGGCTTGCTCTTGAATATATGCCTTTAACTTTTGCATATTTATTGCCAAATTTTTATAATCTTGACCAGTCAAGGCAAATACAACAGCACGACGAGTATCTTCATCCATAGACTTAAAATACTCTTCAATATTATCTTTGGTCAATACTTTGATTTTAACCTTTTCCATTTTTATAGGTCTGGGTGCAGGAAGATTTAGTGCAGGAAGAGGATCTGGCTCAAACATATCAGTCACAGTAGAGCAAGAGCATAAGAAACAGCAAAGAATGCCTAATAGATATTTCATTTGCACTCCTTACCATTAGACATAGTTTCAAAACAATTTAATACATCCTCAGTTGCTTTATTAATTATTTTTTCCACCAGAGCCGGCTTTTTTCTGGCTAATTCCTCTAATGACATTTTTCCATGATTTTCTCTAAACAGCTTATTACGAAGTTCGTCAAGCTCTTTTTGTGCTTCTATTATTTGTTTATTAAGCTCTTCTTTTGAAGCAATAATCTTCTCATAACTCTCTTTTAGGAGTTGCATTTGTTTTTGTTGCTTTTCTACAACTTCTTCTAAATGCTGTTTTTCTTGCTTTAGATTTTCTATTAGATGACTGGTGCGAAGATAGTAAATGTAAAAAGATGCTAAAACACCTAGTGCTGATACGACTAAGATGGTTTTTCTATTTTCCCAAATTATTTTCAAATATATCAAAAAAGATGTCATGATATCTCACGCTCGCTTAATAATCCATTTACCATCAGGTACTACATTATATATAGTCTTAATTTCTTTAAGACGGTAAATAATTACTGAAAGTTGATCCACAAAACCATCACATAACACATAACACTTTGTTCTCATTGGTTCTGTTAGTCCAGATTTTGCACCAATAAAATATTCAAACTCAGCTATTTGATTGGAGTCATGTGACAACCAAATTTGCCCATATATCTGTGTTATTCCTATGGGTGTGTAGCCTGCATCCACACCCAAATCCCACAGAGTTCCATCTACAAAAGTTTCGTGTTCCCAGGTTAATAGCTCGAAGCCGGGAAAAGGCTGATCTTGCAGCGCAAACGTATTTACTTTCAGATTATTAAAAATAAAATACGCCGGCATCGATCTTTAAATTAATTCCATACGAGATCTTCGGGTAGATCCTCAGAACCTGTGTTTATGCTACTCAACAAAGATCTTGCATCCGATTTAATCATGTCGGCGATTGCCTTTATTTTTAATGACAACAAATCGATTCCCTCAAAATCCTTGCGCTCGATTAAAATATCTAACATATTTACATATTCTTGTTGCTTTTCTAAAGCTGAATAATAGGAGCGAATTCTTTTTACAATATAGTGATCTTCAGAATACATTTCACTCATTTTGTCGCAAGCGGTGGTAATAGAACGCCTTAACTCGTTCATGCTCATTTGCAATTCACGCTTAATTTCTAAGACAGTTTTAGTTTCCATATTAATTAATTTCTTGATTAGTTTTTTTTCCGAAAACAACCGTTGTACACGTTCCTTTGATTTTTTCTCCCTTTTCTTCTATCGTTGTTACAAATATTCCAGGGTCAAAACATCTTTCCTTAATTAATTCGATCTTATCAGCATCTTCAACAGAAAGCAGCAACTCAATATTATAATTAACGAGGACTCTCATATTACCGGGAGTCATCGATAAAATATTCGTTATCATTCCATATAAAGGATAGGTATGTCCTACTTCAACTTCTCCATGCTGTACGGAGAGACCCAAAGAGTCAAGTGTATTATTTTCATTATGAAGTTTATCAGTCATATGATTACCAAAGTGTAAATGATTACTATAATTTAATAGTAACACGAAAACACTAAAGCATCAATGTATATTTAATCGTTTTCTCTTGAGTAAAACTGGATTTTTTGATAATATTGGCTCTTTTATTCCAGAAATATTGCCAGATCCAACATTGTTTGCAGGAACATCTTCTTCCACACTCTTGAGTCTGGTGTAATAGTCTGGTCTTTCTTTTAAATGTGCTAAAACAATTTTGGCTAAATCTTTTTTGGAATCTACCACATCTAGCTCTGACCCGTCATCGTGTTCGGATTCTACATCTAGTCCCATTTTAAACTGCTTTATATCGATTTTTTTCCAATCTACAGAAAGACTGTCGCCTAATTTTTTCGCATCATCTAGCGAAAGTTTTCCTTCTGAGAGCAAATAGCTTTTAAATGACTTCATATCTGTCTCAAAACTGATATTATTCCCTGATCTAGTGGAATATCTGTAGTTATTATTTCGCAATTTTCTAAGAAGGTCAGTTTGTCTGGCATATAATTCAAATATACCAAAAATGTTTTTAGATATGACCAATAATCGCTGTCGATTTTGAAAAACAGAATATTAGTAGCAACTTCTATAGGAAATACGTTGTATAATATGATAAGATGATTGAGTATCAGACGATCTTTTAGTTCATCAGAATTTTGATATCTGACAAACAGACGCTTTATGTAATTAATTCTTTTTAGATCATCATAAAACTCATCAACATCAACACACTGAACGTTATCATAATGTTTCATGGCATACATCACAAGATTCTTTTCTGTAAGTCTTGTTGCCATATTTGAATCAATAGTATCAAGCATAATGAAAAAAATAATTAAGCAGGATCGGCACCAACATCAACACTGGTTTCCGCAGCATCGCTTTCATCTTTAACTACACCAGAGACTTGACGAGGAGCGTCAGATAGTGCAATAAGAAGCTCAGCCTTAACTCTGCTACCGACTTTTTGAATTAAATACCAACCGGGGCTTGTGATGCCCTTGGCTTTATTGGCAGAGAGAATCGCTTCGTCATTATCGATTAGAACAAGTTTTTTTCCAGAAGCATCTTGAGCAATGGACCCGTCGGGTTTTAGCTCTACAAATTTTGGACGATTAGCTGTCGTATCTGATTTTCCCCAAAGTGACATATATTTCTCCTTTAAAAATAGCATTAAGCATTAGTATTTATCGAAATCCCAGTTTCTTTAGTTTGCCTATAACTTGATTAGCGGTAGTAACTTGGATTGCTATTCCACCGGCGGCTTTGTATTCCTGACAATTTTTTATATAATCGTCTATTAATACAGTAGACTTTTTGTCTTCGGTTCTAGCAAACAACTTCTTTTGACTTCTTTTGACCAAATATATCTTTCCTAAATTCTTCATACCTAATCGTCTAGCTAACCATCGTCTTTTACCGGCTTTACAGGTCTTAGCTAGTGTACCACAAGCACTTAAAATATTAGGTCTATATTTTTTAACAAACTTCCAAATTATTAGACCATCAGGTGTAAATTCAAGATTTTCCCAAAAATTTGGAGTTTTGTTTAATATAGCCCATCTAATCTCATCGGCTTCTTCGTCAGAGTGATTTTCTTTCCAATAAGGATCTTTCCATTCGGGTTTACCTGCTGCTATTAATGCTGCATTGGCTCCTGACATCCAATCTACAAGCGTTTCATCCATATCTAAGTATAGTTCTGGCAACTTTACTTGTGTTGCAACATCTTCTTTTAGATATTGAGAAAACGATTTCATAAATTAAACATTATTACCTTTATGCTCTGGGCGATTGTGAGGGATGTCCATAGCATCAGTCAGAGCTTTCTCACAAACATCACAAAAGAATGGTAGTCCTTCCACAACATCTCTAAGCGCATCTACTGTAGGTGCTCCTGGTAGTGTTACTGGAGGTACAATTACTGGCAAAGTGTTTGTATTAAACTGAACAAACAATCGAAACTCGTGCTTACCATCCACAGAAGTGTCTTTAAGAACGTCTGCATGAACAGGAAGCTGAGACTCTGCGTCTGTAACACCTACAGCACCATTAGTTGCAATTTCATTCGCTTCTAAAGTCATGCCTTCATAAATGTCGTCCAAAATGTCACAAGCACTGGCCTCATTTTTTGCAGTAACACGAGCATCAACACGATTGAACAAATCTTTCTTTTCTTCAGGAGATAGCTCACCCAAAGTTTTTCCTAATTTTTTTAACTCAGCCTTTACCACCGCTTGTGCAGCTTCACTCTCATCTAATTCCGTTTTCTTTTCCGCATCTTCTTTACCATCTTTATGATATACAGAATCTCCAGGCATATCATCTTCTGTCATATCACTTTCACAACCACAGGAAGATTCAGTGAGTTGTATTTGCACCCAAGCATGAAGAGCTTTTTGATCGTTTTCTGTAAGATCGCTCACAGATTTCACACCAAATCGTTTAAGACTCTGCTCGATTAGCTTGCTTGTTTGTTTGTCGTGCTTGTGTTGAGATTCTGTGGTTATTTCTACTACAGAATCAATTAATGATTTTGGTAAATCTCTCAAAGACATATTTCCTCTAGTTGGTAAAATTTTTAAAACTCAATAACTTTCTGGTAGAAACTACTTCAAAAAATGTTTTTTCTTCTGCTGTATTTAGTTTATCTAAATCGAATACCGTTTCACACCAAACTGTTCTATAGTGTAGCGCATGTTCTCTTGGAACTATTACAATTTGCCCTGTTGTACGCATGGAGTTCTTTTTTAAGTCAATTCTAAGAGGATTCATTTGTGGATTTCGATCTGAAGTGTCAGATAAGGCATCTAAAATTTCGTCTAGCGTTTTGGATTTTACCAGAATCTTCACTACCTTAGTATATCTGGTTTCGCTACTTTTTCTTTTTTCTGCTTGCTCAGGAATATCAGCACTGTAGCCCGTCCATGGAAGAAATATTCCATGATTAGTTCTGACTGCTATCTTATTTTTAGGAACTTCTACGACTTTGTAAACGTATTCATCTTCTACAAACGCACCTTCTAAAAGAAAGCATCGTTCCTTATCAGCAACTATGGTATTTCCTGGTATCTCTAAATCAATCAGTTTTCGTGTAGCATCTAGTGAAGTCTTTTCAAACAGTGCAGTTCTGATTCTCAATCCGTCTGGAGAATAAAACGTTCTTTTCTTCTTTGATATATTATCCTTTTTATTTTTTAGTGCTTGTGAACCTTCTGCTTCATCTTCTTTGACTGTAACGCTGGCGCTGATGATTGCTACACCAAACTCGTTTACTCCTTCTGTGTATTTTGTTCGTTCGTCCCAAATGTAAAGACGTTCGATATTTTCACGAAAAGATTTGCGAATGCGAACAATCGGCTTATAATTTCTATCTCGATTTTTTGCTATGACCCAACCGAGTTCATCTATGTACTTACAGACAACAACACACATTAAGATTTGACCTTCTTATAATCTGTCTGATAAAATCCATCACCTTTAAATTGTGGATTACCAGTAAGAGATATAAGACGCTTGATCTTTTCTTTACAGGTTGGACACTTCTTGAGAGGTTCGTCTTTGATACTCTGTCGAACTTCTATAGTCCCACAATTTTTACAACTATACTCGTATATTGGCATAACAACAAGTATATTTATTGCAAAAATTAGTTGGCAGTAGCGGCAGAGTCGGCTGCTGATGCATCGACTGTTGCTGCATCTGTAGTGTTCTTGGCGATTAGAGAATTGGCCACAACGGCGATGGTATCAAGAGCCTGACCCCAAGTGGTTGCTAGTGCACCAGGAACACGATCAAACTCTGACAAAAATTTGTGAACGCTGCGAAGAGCATTAATCTCTTGCTCTGCGGTTAGCTTCTGCAAAGGTTGCGTCTCGGTGGTTTCAGATGTCTCGGCAGTTGTTGTATCGGTCATAACAGTCTCCAAAAGGTATAATAATTGTTATTATATATAATTATTCTTGACCAGGCAAACTTTTTTTGTAAGTTTGTACTAGCTCCAAGGTACCATCTTCCAAATACTCATATATATTTTCATTGTTCTGTCCAAAATCTACATCTTCGCTCTTTGCTGCTTGCTGTGCCGCCTTTTGCTGATCTTTGGTTCGTCTTTCTGATTCCTTGGCTCTAAAATCTCTTTCACGAGCCTTTTCAGCTTCTCGACTTTGCTTATTTTTTAACTCTTTCTTTTCTCTCTCATGACGTTTACGAACCTGATCTACAGCAGTAGGTGGTTTGTTTTTGGCAATCTGAGGAGTAGATTTGGCTTCTTGTAAAATTTCTTTTAAGGTCTTCATAGAAGTATTTAGTCAGCGATAGTTTTATAGGTAGTTTTTGGAAAAGCTCGGGCGTGTTTGAGTAAATCTTTCATACTAACACTGATAACAAAACAAGAAACTTTCATGTCTGAATCCAAAGTTTTAAGTGCGAAAAGTTGATGATGACCATCCAAAATATAATTATCGTAAGACACGATAAAAGGTTTAATTGAGCCACCATCCGATAGCTTATCATACTTTTCTTTGACCTTGTTCATGTTGATTTCATTTTGTGTAGGCTTCAACGATTTAACAGAAATTTCTCGATTTTGAATATCAACACCACTTCTCTTTAAGGTTTTAATAAACTCTGGTATATTATCTTTTTTAATCTGAGGCATCTTGTTTCTAGGAATGTTGAGTGAGTTAGTTATGCGCTTTACCTCTTCAAACATCTCCATAACATTCATAGATTTTTTAATAGCATCAAACATCTCTTTGGCATACTTATCACTCAAATTGGAAGGAACACCTTTCTTGAATGATGCAAAATCATTTTTTGTTACAAATTCTCGCATCTTTGAGCCACTTATTCCCGTGACTCCTTCGGCGTCAGGATCTCTATCTCCGGCAGAAACTACTTTAAAAGAATCTAAATTAAAACTTTTGCTAGGATCTGGATGATTCACATAGCTACCTATAGTTTTGTTAAATTCTGCAACTCTGTCTGCTCCTGCTATCATTATGACATCAGTGTATCCCAACTCTTCTATGTGTTTTAGAGCTTGAAATGGTGTCTTAATATTAGGATCATACACAACATTTTTTGCTATTGCTGGTATTCCTAACTTAATGTATTTTACTTTTTGCTTGCTAGTTAAAGGATTCTTTTTGGCATCTTGTGTATGTGAGACAAACAAAAAAGGAGTAGCAGAAGATTTCTTGGCAACTTCAAGCACTTTTTTTATTAGCTTTTCGTGACCTGCCGTAGGAGGGTTCATTCTTCCAAAAGCAAACACTGCCGTTTTCTTTTTTAGTATCGTTTTTAAGGGTTTCATTTAATTTGCATGAGCCACTTTAACAGCTTTAACACTTGCGGTTGCAACGAGTTTATGTGTGGGTGTTTTTTGTAAATGTAGCACTTCACCCTGAGTCAAAGTTAGAGACGCTACGGTTGTAGCACCATCTTTTACTGTTACAAGAGTTGCTGCGCCTGTATTCACTACTCTAACAACGGATGCTTTATCAACATCAGTTTCCGTGGCGAGGCTTACTTCTTCGGTCATTGGTTTTACTAACATACATTCTCCTAATTTATTTACTATCCGAAGAAATTACTTCAGATATAGATTTTTTAAGTTTGTAATAATTCTTTTCTTTGCTGTTACCATGTGATGCTGACACCATTATAACATCGTTAGTATTGGTCACAACAATATCTTGATAACCCATACTTTTAAATCTATTAGTCAGTGCAGACTCTGGACTTTCTCCCGATATAGATGTAATTCCACCTACGACTCGCTTGGTTTTTGGTCCATCTAGTTCGACAAAATCAAAAGTGGTTTTTGCTTCAGTCATTTTAGACACCGGTTTATCAGCCCACATCTTACAAGACCAGTAGTTTGCTTTCCATTTAGGCCCAGGATCTGAACAGTTATGTCTAGCACGATAATTCTTTCTTCGCTCGGGATTATCACGTTTAATTTCCATATTAGGATCACCAAACGTTACCTTTACCACGTTTCCCTTATCGTTCTTTACATACACAGCAAACTTTTTAGGACCATCTGGTGTTCTAAAAGGTTTGTTTAATGTAACTTTTTTCCCTTCATGTTCAGCTTCTTCTTGAAGATCATCATAAGATTCATTTAAATCAAAATTTACTATCTGCTGTTTACTATTCAAAACTATGTTTTTTACTCGAAATGTTTTTTCCACACTAGCAAGTTTTTGAGCTTTAGAACCAGGAGTTTTCTCAAAATGCTTTTGCAATTCCATTCTGGTTGGTCCTGAAGCAGCTTCACTAATCTTATCATTCTCTTTCATGCAAGACCCCTTTTCATAGGGTTTCTTACCTGGAGTTGGTTTATATCCATCCCAACATCGCTCGTCAATTTCTGTCTCTTCTTTTAAACGATTTTTTGCAAGTTTTGACACAAACTTAATGTCAGCATCAACAAGACTTTTTAGATGAGACTGTGGTAAATTGTTTAACAAAGCAATCAATTTTTTATACGAATTGGATGTAACATCCATTTTTTGTAGTGTTTCGTATTCTTTCTTTAGAACCGCAAGTTGATCTTTTGAAAATGCTTCGTTTATTTCTTCTTTCACTACGTTGCTTCTATGAGCTACATACTGTTTAGGTTTTCCCTTTGCACCAGACCACACAGTGTCGTATTTTGCGGTTGCATGATCAAAATAAATCTTATCACCTTCAATTTTAGTAATAATACCAGGAGTTTGACCACCCAGTTTTGTTCGTATTTTATCACCAATTTTAAGAGTATCTTTTGACTCAACAAGATTATCAGATTTTAGCATTTCTCCAGCCTGCTGAGGCTTTTTCATCTTAACAATCTTGAGTGTGCTTTTATCTTTAACTCTGAGTGGAGGAAGATGTGCTGATGATATGCTCCGTTTAACTCCAGTCTCATCAGAAGCGGTGGCAATAATTTTATTATTTGCAGACGTGTCAACAAGAGCCCAAGGCTGTTTTTGTGTGTATTTGTCTTCTGTCAAAATTTGTTTTAAACGCTTCATAACTATCTTTTTCCTCCAAAGTATTCTGTGGCATGACCTTCTGAAATTAATGTCTGATTTATATCCGTGTTATCTAAGAACACTATTCCTAAATATCTTCCAAATTTTTCTGTGTCGTCTTTTTGTGTTTTGATAGTTACTATCTTACCTTCTATCAGCTCTTTTAGACGCTCTTTAGCCCTTAGTCCCTTTTGCTTTTCTTCTTTATTCTTTGTGCGAGTTTCTGGTGTGTTAATACCATACAATCTAACTCGTATTGTGTGTAGCACATTAAACCCCAAATCTATAGCTACGTCAATAGTATCTCCGTCGATCACTTCTAAAACTTTTGCAGAATACTCAAACATATCTTACCAATTTTTTGTTTGTGTAAAATTAGCTCTACTAAACTCTAATCTATCAACTAGCTTCACCGCAGAACCCATCTGATCTACTGCAACAAACCCTTCAGGTGATGTTACTTTAAATCCTTCTGGAGTCTCTAAGAATGTTCCAACTGAATTGACTTTTCTTAATTTTTTCAAAAACACACCTTTAACATCAGCCATCAAAGCAGCAATCATAAACATAATAATAAACTGATCTTGATGTGTGTTTATAAAAGACACTATTTCTTTTAACTTTAATTTTCGTCCTTCTTTTCCTCTGTCAGTTTTTAGTTTATCTATTTCTTTTTGATATCGCTCTTTAATAAACGTGATAAGACCCTTGGCATATTTTTTGGTACCAGTTATGTTTTCTCCAACTCTAACTTTAGTGTTAATATAGGTCTTTACCATTAAAATTAATTCGGCATCAGAAACTATCTTATTAATGCTTGTAGAATCCATTTGATTGAACAATCTACCTATTTCACTCAAGCGAACAGAAACGTAGTCAGTCTCATCTTTGGTGAGTGTTGCAGAACCACTTTCGTCTCTAAACGTTGCATCAGTTATCCACGCAGCCGGAGTTTTTTTAAGCCCGGAGATGTTTGCATTAAATGTTGCTTTTAGCTTCGCTATTTTATTACCAGAATATGAGGTATGAAACACAATACCTATATTAGCCATGCTCATCTCATGTGCTAATTGAGAGTCTGCTGGCACTGCATATGTAATAGTGTTAGGAGTGAAAGTTAAAAGCTGCTCACCATTAATTTCTTTTCTTTGCAAGCTACTTCTAGTGAACAGAATATCGCCTTGTATGATACCCTTTATTCCTGAGGTCGAAAGCGAATCTAGAGCAAGTTTTAGCTTATCGATTAGCGTACCAGCACCAGCATGATTCTTGTCTATATCAGCATGAGTATAATTTAATTTTGGATCTTTATTGAACGCAGCTTTAGTGGCTACAAAAAACTTTTTGTTTTCTGGATTTATTCCACAAATTATCGAAGGAGCACCATCCCACTTTACTGTAACGTTTACCGACGATTTTGAAGAGCCTTTGAGCATATCTCTCAGACCTCGCAAAAAGTCGAGAGCTTTTCTAGTGCCATTGATTCCGCCGTTAAATATCTCATCTTCTAAATGTTCAAGATGAGTATTTTTACTTGCAGATTCAATTATATACTGTTTGAACGTTATCATTGGCTGTCACCATCTCACACAACCAAGTATTTATGCCGCATTATGTATGAACAAGATTAAGCACTATGGATATTAATAATGCTAGTATAGCTAAAACTACTCTTTCTGTTTTGGACACCATATATTTCACCACTTGAAATCATCCACGTCTTTTCGTTCAGCTAACATAGCAGATCCAAATTTAGACTTGTCAAATGCGGATGTGTCCTTTTTATCTTTCATATCCGTATCTACTAGCTCTTGTTGAGCAGAATCATCTAAGTCAAACAATCGCATTTTTGATCTATCAATTCCAACAACAAATCGTCGTAGTGTAGAGATGTCATTGTAACGATTCTTTAGTTGCTTCACCAGAATCTGTCCCATCTTTTCAAGCTCTTCTGTTGTAGAAAGCGCAATCATAAAATCGGCGGTTGCTGGAAGTCCAAATGACTCAGATGTATTCTCAAGACCTATATCACTTGAAACAAATCCCTGTCTATTTGTTTGTGTTGCAGTCCACAAAGGAACATTAAACTCGACAGCCAATCCTCTAAACTCTTCGGCAATACTTTTTACATAAGTGTAGCTGTTTACATGATTAGAGTTGTTAATTCTGGCTGAGGCTGCTATATTCAAGTAATCTACAAAAATTATATCAGGAACAAAATTCTTTTTTAGATATAGCTCATTCAATAGTGAACGAAAGTGTGTTACGTTAGCTGTTGCTGTAGGATACTCTTTGATGATCATTCGACCTACAGTTTTACTTTTGATCGCTTCAATTTTTCTATCGTACATATCCTTAGAAATAGATTGTAAATCTTGTAAAGATATATTCAATAGATTGGCGTCTATGCGTTCAGCTATTCTGGCTTCAGCCATTTCAAGAGTAATATACAATACATTTTTTCCTGACATAAAGTAGCTGGCTGCCATGTGACAAAGAGCAAGAGATTTTCCTACTGCTGTTCCTGCCAAGATTACATTAAGAGTTTTTCTAGGAACACCATTCTTAGTGATCTTGTTCATACAATCAAGATCGAACGTAAACTTTTCTTCTACTTTGTGATAGAACTCGTATCTGGAGTCTGTGTCGTCCAGATAACTATGTCCAACATTAGGATCAAAAGAAACACTTAATGCATCTGTCAATAACTTAGGAATTATACCTCTGCTTAATTTTCCTTTTTTATCATCGGCTATTTTAATGCTGCTCATGAGAGCCAAATACATGGCTCGTTCTTTACACCAACTTTCAGTCTCGTCTAATATCCATCGAGAATCTATCTTATGATGCTCTAAAGAAGTTATTATATCTTTACAGGTCTTTTCTACAGAATCTACTAATTGATTATCATTTACTACGGATATTATTAGAGCTTCTTTTGAAGGAAGAGAATCATACTTAATTACAAAATTGGATATCTTCTCATAAACTTGCTTTTCTGCTTCATCAGCAAAGTATTCGGATTTTATGAACGGCAAAACTCTTCGTGTGTAGCTGTCATCGAAGAGTAAATTGCTTAGTATTAGAGTTTCAATTCTATCATTAGTCATCTTTAATCAACTCAAGATATAACTTACCGTCTTGTGACTTTGCTCTGTTTGCATTTGATTCTATAATATCAAGCAGTATTTGTGCAAGCAAAGTTTGCATTTTATCCTCTTCCTCATCAGGAAGCGTTACATCTTTAAGTCTTTCTGGCACATAAATGATTTCAGTTTGAAATGAAAATTTGGGATTAGAATCATCTTCCTCATTCTTTTTAATACTAAATTCACCAAAAGATACTATAACTCCATGGAAAGGATCACATGGACCTAAAAGCTCTACGCACCACTTTTTAGCATCTTGTGGATCAAAAACGATTCGATACTTTTGTTTAATCTCAGTGAGCGTCATTTAGTATTTCCTCCACTACATCTTCTGTATCAACACCGCCAGTACCGTAGCTAAACTCTTTTTGAGCCGCAGCATCAATTCTCTGAAGTACCTCGTCAGTAAAAAACTTTTCGGGGTTATTGATAATTTGCTTTTCAAATACAGTCTTACCATCCGTAACTTCAATCTTAGTAGAAATCTTCTTAAAGATTCCATGCTCGATTGCAAGATCAATTAGACCATAGTATCTATCTAGTCCTCTAGCATAAGAAAGCATAACACTGGTTTCAGTATTTTCTTTAGTCAGACGAGACTTTAAATTCTTACATCGAATAAAAATTCCTGTTACAGTACCGTCGGCGTCTTTGTTCTTGGACTTTGACAGTGCAATAATATTGTTGGCTGCGTATTTGAGTCCACCTCCTCCACCCATTTCTTTGGTTGGAAACATACCCATAGTTTGATAAACGTGATTAGTCACAAGAAGAGGAATCTTTGCTTTACTCAACTTGAGTGTGAGAACTCGAAACGCAGCCTTAATTTCTGCGGTTCTGGTCATATCTTTTACTTCTTTGCCAGTTCCAGAGTCATTCATTTCTTTGGTTGTCGATAACATACCCAAAGAATCCAAACACATCATAAGTGGTCTACGATCTTTCTCAGCTACACTAAGATGATTTTCCACAACTCGCAAGGCTTGTGTCTTAAACTGTTGAATTGTCTCTACAGGCACGATTAGAACACGCTTGGTGTCAACGCCACGAGAATCTAATATTTCTTTCGTAACTGAGCCTTCGGACTCAAAAACAATGCTAAGGGCTTTATCGTTAGTATCCAAAAAATTCTTGATAATACCCAGAGCAAAGAATGTTTTTCCTGTGGCTTCTTCACCAGCAAGTGCGCTAATTTTATTAGCTGGCATACCTTTAAAAATGCTACCTGAATAAAGTGCGTTTAGTGCATATGAACCAGTATCAATAAAACCTACAACGTCAGCAGAAGTACCATCCTCGGCGACAGCCGCATATTCATTCTCCAACACCTTTAACACATCACTAAACGGATTATTTTTTGCCATAGTCTATCTCCTATAAATCATCAAAACTCACTGTCTTCTTTGTCGACCAATTAATTGCGTTCAAAATAATCTTGAGAGGATCAACAAACGTCTTTTCAAACTGCAATTCGTAATCAACATACTTGTGTAGATTTAGCTCTTGCGGCAAACCTTCTTCACTCATAGTGATAACATTTTCTTGTACTGGATTAGGCTCTCTCAAGTATATAAACTTTATCTTATCTCCTTCATGGATGCAAGGATATTTTTTGTCCAATTTCTTGTCTTTTATGAGACGATTATAAACCAAGGCACCACGAACATGAATTGGAGTTCCTTTCTTATAAATGGCTTTGGGATCAGAATACGTTCCAATACCATTACAACCTCGTGGAAACGCCACAAACTCTGGTGACAACTGCTTGAACTGTTCTTTGAATGTGTTTATGTACTGATGCAAATCTGATTGTGTTTTGGTAAGTATCAGCTTAATAGCATCTTTAATCTTTTGGCGACACACTTCAGGAGTTGATGACTTGACAGCTTCAATGCCTTGAATCTTTAGCTTTGGTGTTTCGTAGCGGACGCCTTCAGAATCATATACGTTAAGAATGTATCGTTTCTTGGCTGTCCAAATTGCTTTGTCAGCAATAGACTCTCGCTTCATCTGCATCTTTTGGGAGCGAGCATTTAAATATTGTCTAAGCTCTTGACAGCTCTTATCGATTACCTTTTGTATCTTTTCTTCCGCAACCTTATCTAAGAAATCAACTATCTTGGACTTATCATCAGGCAACTTGTCTTTGTACACCATCTCAACAAGCTGTTTAAGATTTAGATATATGGAATCTGTGTCGATGGCAATTACATAATCGATATCTGAAGTTTTAAGCAACGTGTTAAGATACTTGTTGATATCTTTAGCAAGCCACTGAATCACTAACTGTCCTGAAAGTGTAACGGCTTCAGCCAAACGAATATCGTAGAAACGAAAGTATTGATTACCCATGGCACCATAGGCAGAGTTTAGCTGAATCTTTTTTGTAAGCTGAAAGTTATGATATTTTGAAATATCAAATGACAATTTTCTAGCGTAGGCTTTTAGTTCAATATCAGAGAGTTTGGACAAATCTTGAGTCATAGATGCAACAGTATATACCTATTTTTCTATGACATCAACATTTTTATGTTTTTGTTTTTCTTCTACCCAAGCAGGCATTAGATTTTGCTCTATATGTGTATGCACTTGCTCGATTGAAATTGGTGTATAATTCCAGCAATCGACACCAACATCAAAAGAAAGACCAAATGGACCCATATTTCCATGAACATGACCAAAAAGATGATATGCATCTCTAGGCTTATGTATCCAACTTCTGTGAGGATAATGCGACATAAAGATTTTTAGTTTTTTATCCATTAGTTTTGTTTCTAGAAGATGAACATCCTTTACAAAACCAAATCTTGATTGAATTTGACTTATATTCTTGTCGTGATTGCCTCGTATTAGATTTATTTGTCCTCTAAGACGATCACAGATACTTTTTAGATATTGTGACGAGCCGAAGCCGAAATCACCTAGATGATATACAATATCTCCAGGTTTTACTACAGAATTCCATCTTTCTATTAGGGCGGCATCATGTTCTTCTTTACATGTGAAAGGACGATCACAATAATTTATTATGTTACTGTGACCAAAATGTGTATCTGCCGTAAAAAATATCATATAAAAATCCCATAAAAAATGTCTCCAACGGGATTTGAACCCGTGTTACCTGCGTGAAAGGCGGGTGTCCTAGGCCACTAGACGATGGAGACTCATGGTGCGCTCGACAGGGATCGAACCTGTGACCTTGAGATTAAAAGTCTCCTGCTCTACCAACTGAGCTACAAGCGCAACTTTGGCTGGCGAGGTAGGGATCGAACCTACGACGAGCTGATTAACAGTCAGCCATTCTTCCACTGAATTACTCGCCAATATGTTTTATTATATCACTAATTTTTATGAAATTCAATTTTTATTGATACTCTATCTTCTGAGTATTTTTCGCACTCGACACCCGCAACTCGAAAGATTTTCTTGGCTCCTTCCATACTTGTTCTATATCTATCTGTCGTATATTCATCCAAATACACCAATCTTTTGACACCAGATTGTGCTATGGATTTCGCACAATCACTACAAGGAAACCAAGTTAAGTACATTGTGCAACCTCTAACACTTTCAGACGCATGAAATATAGCATTAGGTTCGGCATGAACAACGTACATATATTTGTTTTCTAAAGGATCTTGTGACTCTTTACCCCAAGGAAAACAAACATCATTCTGAGGATAAATTGATTTAGGCATTCCATTCCAACCTACACCAATTATTCTATTGTCGGGTGTAACAACTACTGCGCCTACTTGTGTGCTGGGATCTTTGCTTCGCTTCGATGCTAGTAGTGCTACTCCCATGAAGTATTGCTGCCAAGTAATATTCATCTATCATAGACCATATTTGCTAGGAGATCGTTTCATCTTTTTAAAGATGTGTTTAAATATAAAAACTCGTGAATCATTTAATTGATGACTTAACTCAATTTTTAATATTTTCTTTTGACTATTAATCTCATTTGTATCTATTTTTTGTATGGCTTTCAAATCATTTACTAATGATTTTAGAAACTTTACATTATTTTTTATCTTATATCCACCTAATTGATTCATTTCTGCATAAAACAATAAAAGCCAGCGAAAATGAGCCGGGTCAATTCTGTATGAGTCATGTGTTTTATGAATTTCATCCAGAGTGGATGTAATTTTTTCATAGTAATTATTTCTAAGAGTCGATAGTGCTTCTTCTTCAACATCATCAGTGTTCAATCTTTCACGAAGATGAAACTTATCCGTATTAAGATTATCTGCTCCTTTGGTTAATTTGTCATTAAAAAAGAAAACATTTTTTGTTTCATATTCCATAAGTTTTTTTCTGGTATTAGAGCATTTGTCTAAATATCTGTAGCTTCTACCCTTTTTGGCATAAATTCCCGTAGAAGAATTGATATAATTTTTGATATTTTCCACGGTTTTTCCGGAAGCAGAAGAAAAAATTTCTCCGGCGGATTGGGCTTCTGTATTGTTTATGTTACAATAATATTCTTTACACTCTTCTCGTGGAGTTTTTATGAAGAGTTTTCCGTAAAATGTCTTAGGAAGGTTTATACCTTCTTTCTGCAAGAGTTTACATCCAGCAAAAAACTCTTTGAGAGTATATGTTCTATTATTAGCATCCCACACCAATAATGTGGGTTTTCCATTTCTATTAAACTCTACACTAAAAACTGGGATATAACTGTTTGTTCCATTAGCAAATGATTTTAAAAAACTATCATCTCTTTCTGGATCCCAGACTTTACCTCTATTGTTGTCATGATCTTGATCAATTATACCGGCTTTGCACAGTGCAACCAAAACTACCATGCTACAAACAAAATCATACAATCCTTTTACCATGTAAGGAGCTTTATTAATTAATTGTGTAAGCTCGGGTGTTGGTAAATAATCAAACTCTCGCAGATCGCAAATTTTAGCAAAAGTTTTATCAGAATTAGCAGGAGACATGGGACGTTTCATACAATCACTCACTTATATTATTACATTATAAAACAAATCTACAAGTTTTTCTTGTGTCTGATTTACTAAATTATTCACTAAAGTTTTTGTTGTGGTAGATACAGAAGTGTAGGGAAATTCTACATAATGGATAAGATGATTATAATTAATTTTGTAATTAATTTTTGATGATTTATCAAACTTTAATCCCGGCTTTACAAGATCATAGTCTGATATGTACATAACACCAGGTTCTCTATAGCTTCCTGTAGTTGTTGTAAAAATATAGTCTATATTATTTGGTATTGTTTTGTTGCTTAAACAATTTTTAATACAAATTGTTAAATTATTTTTGCTATGTTTTATTGATAGTTTAAAGTTAGTTGGATTATGTATCCAATCAAACTCGTTTGCGGTTTCTGATAAAAAAGTAAACACTGAAGAGGCTGATATAATTTTTCCGTTGTGAAGTCTGTAAGAAAAATCTTTGCTCAATCTTTCAAATAAATTTTGCTGAGTCTCTGACTTTAGAGATAATTTGGATCTTGCATCAAACTCTTCAGAAGCACATATTACCGAACATCCTTTGGCGAAAGCCAACAATAAATCTTGATTATAAGAATCTGTCATTTCTTTTTGAAAGATGGATTTTAATTGCTTTCTGTTCATATATTCAGTATATCAAAACCTGAATACACGAGCAATAGCAAAAATTATTGGAATAAAAATGGTTTATAATCCACGACGAGCTAATTCTTCTTTAACTCTTTCCAATTCTTTCTGAGATTCCAACATCTTCTTTTTGTAGGTCTTTCGATCTTCGTACATACGCATAAGAATATCTGGTAAAAAGCCAATCTTATCGTTGCTGAAGCAGTGTCCATTGGCAGCCAAACTAATATTATCCGAAGTCAAATCCTTGGTATCCATGGACTTGTCCAATAATGATTGAACGGTAACATTTCTATACTTGTTGGTAATAAGACACTCAGGAGAAATATTAAACTGTGCAATCAAATTAGGATACAGAGAGTTCAAATCGAATGATACAACCCACTCGTACATACCAGGAACAACTTCTTTAACATATGCGCCGGCGTAGTCAGCATTCTTCTCATTATCAACTAGACGAGGCATTACTATGTTTTGCTTCTTGAGATGATTGAATATGATAGTATCCCACATTCTAACTTGAGCGAATACATCTGTTAAATTAACCTTAGCATCATAAGCCAAAGCAGCACACATCTCTATCAGCTTTAGCTTTTCTTCTAGCTTTTTAACAAGCTCTACGTCTTTTATGTTATACTCGATAAACTTTTGATAGTTCTGCTTGTATAATGTATGAAGATCGCCATATTCTTCATATGAAATCTTCTTTTCTCCTAACTCAACGTGAGCGATGTAGTTTAGCTTTTGACTCTCTTGCTTAGGCTGAAACTTACCATAAAGCTCTAAGTAATCTAGTGTTGATATACCTACAAGCTCTACTACTTGCTGTTGGCGACCCTTATAATAAGCAGATCTAGTTGAAAGATACTTCCATGGTGACAATCGCTTGGCTTCTTTGTCGCTGAACAATCTAGAGATGCGATTTACAAGGTAAGGAATATCATAAAACTGTACGTTCCATCCAGTGACTACATCAGGAGCAATATGTTCCCAGTGAGTCATGAATCGCTTCAACAAGTCCATCTCATCGTCACACTTGATGTATTTTACTTGAGGATTTTCAGTAGTAAAATCTCCACAACCAAACACAACATAAGTACCACGACACTCAACTGTGATAGCAATTACTTGCTCAAATGGGTTTTCTACAGGCGCAAAGCCTGCTTCAGATGCAACCTCGATATCGATGTTAGCAATAACAATCTGAGAAAACTCGTAATCGATCATCTCAGGAAAAGAATCTGCTATATGAACATACTGATACTTTGTGTTTCCATAATAAGTAAAATTATCGATATGCTCATACTTTCTAACAAAATCTTTGGCATCATTAATATCGTCAAACTGAATCTTATCAACGCATTTACCATCTAGTGTCTTCCATTTTGTTTGTTTATCTGTGGGTATGAAAAGACTTGGACGAAAAGTAAACTTTTTACTAATTCGCTTATTGTTTTCAACTCCTCTATAAAGAATGTTGTTGCCAACGCAGGTGCAATTTGTATAAAATCGTTCAGACATTTAACTATAGTACAGCAGTTGTACTAAAAAATCAAGAATATAATTTAATCTAGTGTAGCTAGACCAGAATTTTTAGGAAGGATGATCCCGCTTCCGAACATTGTGCTATACTTGTTTTTTATTTCTACTACAGGCTCATACTGACAAAGTATGTTTCTAACCTGAATGATAATGCTCTTATCTGCGGAGAGAGGTGCAAATGGGCCCATGTGAATATCAACTTTGCTAGAAGAGGGGTTTTGCATCGCAGCGATTTGAGTAGGGTTGCTTATCGTGCAAGTGTCATTCGTAGAAGCAGTAACATCTCCTAAAATTTCTTCTCCCGTAATAAGTCTAGTTATCATTATATTCATATTAATCCATTAAAAATAAGTTTTTTTCCGCTTCACGTCTGCGAGTAAGACCTGCAAGAGTCTTACCACCAGCTTTATTCCATTTTAAAAACTCGTCACTAGCTTCAATCAATTTATTGACATTTATCTTTTTTAGCAAAGTGGATTTTTTAAAATTAGCTGCTCCTACATTATACACAAAAGACACCAAGGCGTCAAACTGATTTTGTGTTAATTCTACGTTTACATTTTGGTTTACTACATCCTCAAAACTCTTTAAATCTTCTTCCAAAAATACTTCGGCTTCTTCTGTAGTTATTTTCATACCCAATTTTACTGCTTTTCCACGAATTCTAGTTGTACCATATCCAATAGTAACAACATCCGCTGGACACAAATACGCCACTGCTCTGAACCCCTCAAACTCTTTGATTAAAGATTTTCCTGATGCACCAGTTTTTTTAGTCATTTTTAATTCCTAAATCTATTTCGGTGCAAGTAATAAAGTGATGAGTACCTACATTAGTTAAAGTCACAAAATGTGCCATATTACAAGGATCATATTGCTCATCGCAAATAGCCGCATTACAAAAATTTACCCCGTCAGCCGCTTCGCTAGTATAATGTCCATTACCACTATGTATATGTCCGAAAACGTGCAAAAATAAGTGATCTAATTTTCTTACACGCTCAAAAAGATCTGCACACCCTACATGAATGTTACTGGTCAAATCACCGATACCGTGAGGTGGACAATGAGTTATCAATACATCAACATCATTAGGAATATTATCCCAAATGCTCTTTAACTTTTCACCTCTAGGTGCGTTAAACGCCCATCGATTAAACTCTGGTTGCCAAGGACTACCATAAAATTTTAGTCCCTCAAAAACAGACTCAGAATCTTCCAAATACTCTACTTTATCACCAAAATTCTCTTTCAAAACATCTAAAGCAAGAGTTTTGGTTTTCATAAAACACCAGTCATGATTGCCAGCGATTATATATGCTTTTCTAAACTTATCAGATTCTTGCTTTAGCCACTTAACAAAATTCTCAAGCTGCCAAATTTCACCTGAAGAGCACACATCTCCTGCTATTAACAATACATCACACTCAATCAAACGCAATCTATTCTGTCTTTGATGAGTATCTGAAATGCATAATATTCGCATCATTAAACTCCGGTTGAACCAATACCACCGGTTCTATCAGTTTTCTTCTGCGGTTCTTGTAAAATTTCTTTGACGGGTTCTCTACTGTCTCTAACTAACTCTGCTTGACACACTCTATCACCATGTTTAATAGTGGCATTTACGTTTGATATATTGTGCAGTATAATAAAAACTTGATCAACGTAGTCCTCGTCGATTACTCCTTCACAGTTTGCTAATATTAATCCATTCTTAAATGATAGTCCAGATCTTGGGTGCAACCGCACAGAACATCGAAGAGGAATATTAAATTTAAGACCCGTAGGAATTAAAACTCTAGCTCTAGGAGGAATGATTAAACACCCATTTTCATCAGAGAGTAATGTGCAAGTATCTTCTGTACTGCTACCTCTATAAGAGACTTCGGTAGGAATTATTGCTTTGACTACTGTGCCGGCGGGGATGCAGGAGTGCAAATCAAAACAAGCAGAAAATTTTGTAGCATACGAAGGAACCGTAGCCTCAGGAACACACTTAAAAACACCTAGCATAATATAGATACTTTATTTTGGAGATTTATTCTCCTTTTTCTTAGAGTTACCTATATTATACTTCGCCTCAAGTTTCCATTCAACCTTTTCCTTGTGAGGTACGATTTTGATAGTAGATATTGGTGCTATAGGACTTTCACTTTTGGATTTATCAACCAAAGTAACCAACTTCCATTCAGCTAAAATGTTGGCTATTGTGTTTCTTCTGGCTAAATCATCTTGGGAAATTTCTGTGGGTTTTCCATCTAACTTAAACAACTCTTTGAAGTGCACTATGTAGTATCGGCTTTCTTTGGTTGTCTTATCTCTCTTGTGTAGAATGTGACATGACTGATATAGTGTTTTGTCTTTTTTGGATGCAACACCAATGCGTGTAAGAGTCTCCTTTACTTTGAGAAAATCATCAGGAGAAGTAAGAGTAATTTCAATTAAAGTATCAATCACGCTAGACATTAAATTCCTCAATACCAAAAAAGCTACTTAACAGCTACTTTCTATTTAGTAGTTTTCGTATCACAGACGCTATGATTGAAGACTTTTCTGGACAAACTTGTTTCTTTATCTGTCGTAAAACATTATTGCAGTCTTTTATGTTTTGATTATTATCTTCTATTAGTAATTCTATCTGCTTAACTACATCACATAGCTGTTCAATAGAAGAAGAATTTATATCCTTTTTCATTTTGAAGTTCCTCCTTTGAACAGCTTACTCTTCATATACTCAATATCATCTTTGGAGAATAGTGAAAGTATTTCTCGTCCACGAACCTCATTACACTGATGATATTCACAAATAATCTCTATATCATCCTGACGTTGATGTTTGATATACTTAAAATATCGCTTATGCTTTTTGATAGCATGAAAATAATAATCATATTGCATATGCTTGGGTAAATGACTATTTTTATTCATTTCATTTGCATATAAAACAGTCGATGTATCCATCGATAAGAAACGATTGATCATATAAGAATTGTATTCTCGCTCATTCTCTTCGCTGAGAATATTCTTTTTTAGATGCGAGATGTCATTCAAAAAGTCAAACAGCGTAGTTTTACCACTATCGTTTGTCATACAAATTTACAAGTAAGTCCTAATTCAACTAAACAAGCCATCAGATTTATTTCCTGATCGGCGACCATAGTGTTCATATATTTGGCAATAGTTACTATGGCGTTAGGAATTGAAGATGGTTCCATATGCTCTTTCAGATGATCATATAGTTTTCGGTAGATCATTACAGGATCATTATCAGAGTTCTCTACAACCCAACTTCGCACATCAGCAAAATCTTTGTCTTTGAGACTTCGATATAGTCTTGTTATGTTAATATCACCAGCAAACGATAAAATTCCCTCGTCGATTTTACCATATTGTTTACTGAAAGATTGAAGCTCATTTAACAGACGACGGAAATCGGGAAAGTATTTAACAACAACATTAGCTAACGCTTTACCATCAAACTCTACTTTTTCTTGTTCAAGAATCTTTACTACACGCTTGTAACAAAGCTCGATGATTTTCTTCTTTTCTTCTTTAGGAATCCTAAACTCCTTTACTGAGCAGCGACTCTGTAAAGGATCTATAATCTTATTCTTAAAGTTACACGTTAAAATGAAAGAGCAGTTTTTTGAAAACTCTTCCATAACACCTCTGAGAGCTGGTTGAAAGCTCTGAGGATTTAGATAATCAGCCTCGTCAAGAATAATTACCTTTCTTTTACCATTAAATGAAAGTGAAGAAGCAAATTGCTTAACTGTAGTTCTAAGTGTATCGATATTTCTATCGTCGGATGCATTAATCAAAATGCTAGTATAATCTAATTCATCACACAAAGCCTTAGCTACTGTAGTTTTTCCTATACCTGCGGAGCCGCAAAACAGCATATGAGGCAACTCACCAGTATTTACTATTCCTCTGAAGATATCTTTTAGTTTTTGCGGGAGGATGCAATCATCTATGTTATGAGGCCTGTACTTTTCCATCCAAAGGATGTGTTTTCTGTCTTGCGTATTTTCCATAGTTCACAATCAAATAATAAAGTGTTGAGCTAGTATAGCTATTTTTGCTAGATATTGCTAGATTTTTCTGCCTTTTGTTTAGCATCCAAATCAAGCTCAACTACAATCTTATTTGTCATTTCGGTTGCAGTGTTAATATCAACCTTCTGACACAATGCCGAGAATATAATGGATTTTGTGAGCATATAGATATTATATTTTACAAGATGTCCTAAAATTAGGAATTCTTGATTGTAATTTACCGTATCTGTAGGCTCATCTTTACTCTGACTTTTTCTTACCGTCTTTTTGCGAGTCATCTGATTCCTGTAAACGTATTAGTGCTTCTTTATATTCTACAATTCTAGATTTTAGTTTAGATATTCTAACCGGACTTTTTGCTGTTAGTAGCTGATGTTCTAAAACCTCGATAGCTCGCTCCGCATGAATAGTCATACGAATACGAGCTTTCTTGGTATATTCATCTAATGTTAGTTCATTGGACATTAGTTGGCTTCCATTACAATCCAATAGTGAACATTTGTAGTTTTACCCACAAAATGTGCTACTGTAGGAGAAACTTCTACATCATAAGAATCTGGTAACAATTTAAGATTCTCGAACAACATATTATAAGTCTCGGACTTATTAGATGTTCCATCGACAGTTAGAGTAAACTTGTTTTGAGTTGATCGAGACGACAGATCATGCACAACAACTTTAACTTCACTATCTGTTCCTACAAAACTAACGTGAGTTAGTGATAACAGCGAGGCGTTTTGTCGTAAACACTTTAGATCTTCATCAGTCATGGTAAATCTATGCACAATAGAAGTCTCATCAAAGACTGAAGGAATCTTCTTTCTAATTTGTGTTGCATCTTGTACAGTAGAAGGATCGGAGTAAAAATACTCCAAGTTGCTCTTCTTACCATTAAAAACAACTTTGTCAGATTTAAACTCCAAATTGGAGCTTTCATGTGCGCTACTTACTCCTAAAAACTCGTTGAGATTATAAATCGCAAAGTCTGTGGGAATGTTCTCTTGAATACTAGCATCTGCTACAATTCGCTTCTGAGGGTCTACAGTAATGATAGACTTTCCTTTATAGATACGAATTGTATTATTAATTTCTGAAAAGTTTTTCAGAATCTTTAGCGTATCGTTGGACAAATTCATTTCAAAAACTCCTCTGAAATATAGTGACTTAATATAGTATCGTATAACACCGATATTAAGTCACTTTAATTTAAGTATTAATTAAGCTCCAAAAGATTCTAGAAGAGAATCTGGAGTCTTAGAAACATGGAGACGATAAGCAGTTACCTTACGTCCACGATTAACACCACCCTTCATCTTTACCTTATTAGTAAAGATAGGAAATCCAACCTCACGAAGCTCAAAAATACGAGCGGCGAGACGCTTGATTCCATACTTAGTTCGAGCCTCGCTAACAGTAAGATTCTTACCACTAGATAGACGACGAACGAGCTTTACATTTTGCGACGATGTGTTTGTCATAATTATCCTCTTTATAATATAAAGAATAAAGTTAATTAAGTGAAATGTCACTTTGAATAATACAATATCATATAGAGAAATGCTTTACAAGAAAATAAACAATAAAAAAGCCCACTTTGTTTTTGGCAAAGTGGGCGAGGAATGTAGTGATTATGGAACTATTATGATTGATTAGTCAAAATAGAAAGAATATCATGTTCTTCCGCTTTTAACTCTTCACTCTCATTTACCGAATCTTGTTTTGAATCCATATCCACTGTTAAGTATGGATCTATGTTTTCATAGAAGTTCATAAACGAGATTTTGGTGCTTTCATCGAATCGTGCAATACACAACTCGATAGCTTGGCGGCGGCGATCACCCACGGACTTCTTATCATTCTCGTCTGGGTGTCCAAGAATTACATAGGCATTTACAATATGAACCAATCGACGAGTACTAATCAAGTCTGAAGTTCCACCAGTCTCAAAGGTCTTGCGAGTACCAAATGCCCAAGTAACTAGCTTGGAAATAAAATCGTCAATAACATCGGATTTTAAATCGTGAGAGGCAAATAGCTTCTTGAGAATACTCTTCTCTACTCGCTCTTCTGGATACTTCTGCTCGAACGTAGCACAGAAACGCTCAAGAAAAGCCTCATTAAGAATGTTGGTTCCTACAAACTTACCAGTTTCAGAACCCTGACCCTTGGTGTTTGCGGTGGCTACGATAGTAAAACCAGGAGCTGGCTTTACATACTGATTAATCTTCTTGAGAAGTATGCCTTTACCCTCAAGAATAGGTTGCAAACAAAGTAGCTTGTTACTACCAAGATCAACTTCATCCAATAAAAGAACACCACCAGAGCGCATAGCTCGAATAACAGGTCCATCAAACCACTTGGTGCTATCGTTTACAAGTCTGAATCCTCCAAGAAGGTCGTCCTCGTCGGTTTCGATAGTGATATTTACTCGAAACAATTCACGATTATGTTGAGCGCAGGCTTGCTCGACACCAAAAGTCTTACCATTACCAGAAAGACCTGTAATAAAGATTGGGTAAAACAATCGTGATGAAATAATCTTAGAGATTAAATCAAAGTCACCATGTTTGACAAACAACTTATCAACCTCAGGCACTAAACACTCACGATGCACCTCGCCTATAAAATTATGAATAACGGCTGATTCCGTAGTCACAGAAGGTGAAGTAGAAGAAACAGAAGAAGTGGAAGGAGCAGTAGTCATGACGGGTGTACTCGAAGCAACGTGATACTCACCACGAGATAGCTTATACTCGCTAGAGTTTACGAACCAATTATAGTTGGTAAAATTATGTTTTTTGGTAAATTCAATCAATTCCTTCCGTCTAAACGGAGAATTTCCGAATTTTGTTGCCAAAGCATCAAGAAACTCTTTACGATTTTTATTGGTATTCATGATATAATCCTCAAAATAACTACATTCTATAAGTAATATTCTACAGGAACCAAATCAATATGTCAACAAATATATTGAACGTAATATCAATAACTTAGCGGTTTTCTAATTTCTCTTGTAACGCTCTAGGCATGAGCCCCTGAGGACATTCAACCGACTCGAATGTGAACTTACGATCACCTTTCATCTTCGTATAATACGTTCCTAGCTTCTGTGGCGTGAATCTACCAGCTACTACTTCTGTGTTAAGCCCAGGCCATCTACCTGAAGCTGTTCCTATAAGGACACCTTTGTCCTTGGTTACATCTTTATAAAAGACTGAATCCTGATTGAACTTGATGCCCATCTTAATAAGAAAATCTCGTAGTTTACCAGAGTCACTTGCCTGTGACATTATCAAAAAGGACTTTTCCTGAACCTTTCGTTCGTCATCTTGACCAAGATTCTCGATATAAAAGCCTGTTACTTGAATGTATCCGAATCCAGCTTGACGTATCAGTGTAGCTAGTTCCTTGTTTCTCATCTCATTCTTTTTAAGATCAAGCTCACCACGATAGGCAGTAATCATACCAATGTTTGATTCGTTGGTGTGCTGCCATATACGAGACAAGCTCTTAACGCTTGCCTCGTGGAGTAATCTTTGTTTGAATGATTGAATGAGTTTCATACTACTATGATATATGATCTATAAAACGATTCAATAAGATTCTGTTAGTCATCTTTTGTTTCATGAAGTTACTAAAGTTTTTAGTAACCGCTTTTAAAGTCTTTTTAACTTGCTTTTGATCATCCCAATCTATCGTAGTGTCAACATTTCCTTCAAACTCATCCGATCCAACGCTAAGAGTATTACCAGCAGGGATCATATAGTAAGCATCATATCCAGAAATATTATTAATCTCACAGAACTTATTGTTCTTAAAGTTATCTAAGTGCTTATTTAGCTCGGTGTCGGATGTAACAGTGCGACCTAAAAGATAAGACAACTCTCGCTTCTTAATAATATGAAAACCTATTACTTTAACTCCGTTGGTTTCTCGTAAAATGTTGAGCATATCAGATGTGCAATCCTTAATCTGCCACTGCTTACGAGTTTTTGGATCTCTTATGTAATGATTTAATTTTTGTGCATTCCATCCAAATCGTCTTGATGTTCCTATGTATTTTCCTTCTCCGCTACCATCATTACACACCAAACCGTGAGTATCTTCACCATCTGTTAGGAAAATTGTGTTTACAATATCCAACCGATACTGCTCACGAAACTGCTTAACAAGCTGAGTTGCAGCCAAAATTGCAGGCACCATAGGAGTAGTGTTTAGTGTTTCCTGTGGAGGAACACCACCATAATACTGTCCAGTGTAGTGTCTCATGATGCATATAATGTTCTTGAGAGCCATATTAAATTCTGTTCCTGACATTCTATTACTAAAATAATGTCTAAGACAAAATGACTCATGAAACATTAGCTCACCAGAATTAGAAGGGTGTTTGTGCAATCCTTGACGTGAGGCATAAGCATCAGTAAATCCGTAAACATCGAATGGTATATTCACACGACGACAAAACAGAACCAAGTTAAGTAACTGTTCGTAGGTTCCTGCAATATTCTCGGTCATGCTACTGCTCATATCAATAAACATAACCAAACCATGACTCTTACCTTGAGGTGTGATGGTTAGCTTCTTGAAGATATCATCATTATATCGATACGAGTATACCTTGTTGGTGTCTAACTTACCAGTACGAGAAGTAAGAGAGCGAACATCCAGTTTAGCCTTCTTTTTCATCTCAAAGAGATTAGCAAGTTGATTTACCGTATTTTTATTGATGTTTTTAAATTGCTCAACATCCGTTTGTAAAGTGTCGTATATCTGAGGGTAGTGTTTAGAATAAAAATTGGTTATTTGTTCGTGCACCGTTTTGTAATCCACAACTAATTTATCTAACTGTATTTTAGGAACGTTGGCATAAAATGTTTCTAAAACGGACGTATCGACCAATTTTTGAATCTCGGAATCAAAATGACTTTGTGTCTCAGAAAAAACCTTTGGTTTTTTTGATGAATCTGTTTGAGATCCTTGAGTTGCATCGTTATCATCTGAGTTATCTGTGCTTTCTGGACTATTTGATCCACCAGCAGAAGATTCCTGGTTCTCCTCTGACATGCTAGACCTATTAGAAGATTGCGACGAAGAACCGCCCGGTTGTGATTTACTAGGGGCAAAAGATTTTGACAACTCCTTAGACTCAAGATTATCTGAAGAATTTTGTTCCGATTGAGCCTGCTGATCACCTTGAGAATCAGGATTTTCTTCTACAAATTGCTTTAACTCCGTAGCAACGTTAATTACATCAGAAAAGGTCTTACATGAGGATATCTTATCTAACCAAGGCTTCTCAGCATCACTAAAAGGAACCTTAGCGTACCCGAAATGACCAATTTTAAAATGAAGATTGATTCTGTCTAGAAGACCATAAGATTCAATCTCACGATCTTTTGTTCCAAAAAGATTAGACTGTTCTAACTCATTATATCCTGCACGAAAGGCACGAACCGTACCAGGATATAAATTCTGAATCAGTTTTTCGATGCGAACATCTTCAACGATATTTACAACTTGCTTGAAGTCTATGTTGGCGTGTTTGATGATTTCCTTTTCCCACTCATCTTTAGGGGTATAGAGAGCATGACCAACCTCATGAGATATAAGAAGAGTATAAACATCATCAGAGATATTTTTCCAGTTAGGAAGAAGTAACTTGCGATTGATCAAATCAAAACCCGCCGTAGGAACATTGGCGTGTTCTACTAAGATATTTTCTTTAGCCATTAACTTGGCAAGTATTTCTTTTGAAGAAATTCTAGTTGACATCACAACACCTCATCATAATCACTTATACGATAAGTATATCAAACTATGGAAACAATGTCAACAACTATATTATAAGCAAATAACTATTTGTTTTTATTAGGCTTTTTATACTTTAAGTAAAGTAAAATGTTAGTTCCAACTAGCATGGTGTTGAATGTATAGTTAAAAAGCAAAGGAGCTTGGGCTGTGGTAAAGAATACATATATTCCCATGAAGGCGCAACCAAACCCCCAAAGTAAAAGAGTGACTAATGATAGTCCTGTAACGTCTTTTTTTCTTAATGTAGTAATTAATTGTGGTGCTGATGAAAAGGCCAACAGAATTGCTCCTATATGACCTATAATATTAATTAACATGATTCAAAAACCGACAAAAATTCCTGTCTTAAATTTTGCTTTTCTTGTTCTATATCTCGCACTACGTTAGAAAAATATCTATCTCGTATCGTAAGATTGATAGATATCTCATTCATTTTATCTCTAAGCTCAATTTTATCAGATACGAAAAAATAATCTTCTATATTGTAACCAGACATTGTGACATTTTTGATACAGTTTCGATCAAAAAATAAGACTACTCCATTACTAACACATTCATAAAATCTATCGGCTAAATGACTATATCGATCTTGATGTATTCTCTTATCTTCTACATACACGGAAAACTTTACTCGATTAAGAGTAGAATCATTTCTACCCCACACCAACTTATCAACAAATTTTGCTGATAGACCATTCATTTTAAATCTAGTTACGTTTTTGGCGCTGGTGCTTACAATAGCATTTTGATAATATTCATTTATGTATTGCTGTCGATCAGGACGAAACATACCATAATACAGTAATTCGTGAGGACGAACTTCAAATGGTTTTTGATCTATTTCATCTCTATATGCAGTTACATTCATGTTCAACACATGAATTTTTTTTGAGGTTGTTAAAACGTCTTTTCCATGTCCATCCTTTAAATTTGTAATTACTTCATACCCTCTTTTATGAAAATATTTGGCTATAGAAGAGTTCAAGGATAATGCATATTCATTGTATAACCAATACAACTTTGCATTTGGATGCTTCTTCATTACTGTAATGATTTCATCAAACTTGGCATAGTATGAAGAATAGAAGTAAACTATTGCATCAATATTTCTATGACAATCAGCCTTTACATAATCTTCATATTGCAGTAGCTCACAACCAGGAACATTATTACAAATCCATCTAACAATACGATAGCAAGCCATCAAATTTTTAGAGCTTAGATGATGACTGTATGGACCTATAAACAAAACTCTCTTTAACATGGAATTATTTTCTCTAGTTTATTGAAGTTTATTCTGGTCGTTTTGATCTTGTCTTTATTAATCTTAAAATAGTCTAGCACCGTATTCATCTGATCTATACTATCGCATTTGATAGTAAAATCAGGATAGGTCTGACTTCTAAAGAATCGTTCGTTTATATCATCAATGTCAAATGGGCTTGATATTTTGTTAGCGATGCGATTAAAGTCATTGTACGATATTTCGTTTTGATTAGTTTTAAAAAATCTTTGTGTACGAAAGTTTTGCTCAAGAGTTTTTAAAACTATAGTGACACTAAATTGCTTTTTAATTTTAACAACTTCTTCTTGTATTTCTTTAATGTCCAAATTTACATCGTCTAATTCCACCAGATACATCAGATCTAATTGATTGCAATCAAACTCACAATTATTAATTTGTTCTGATTGATTATACTTCTTTTTAATTTTATGATATAGCAAAGTTACATTTGACTGTATATTAGACATATACAAATCAAACTTCTCATCGTATGTTCCTGGCACCAATATAGCCAAACATTCTTGTGCATTTGTTTTAAGTAAAGAATGATACACCGAAAGACTAACTCCATATAGTTTTTTATCAGTCTCACTGACATAAACTGGAGTGTTTTGTAAATATGTGCTGTTTTCGATTAAAGTTAAATAATGAAAACAGCTATCATCATGTTCTGATACATCAATATCAGACACTTTAATCTTTACACAATTCATACTATTTTGCTTTCTTATTTTTCTTTACCTTTTTCTCAGAAGCAGTTTTTACAGCAAATGTTTTTACTACATCTACATTAAAAAGTGAATCAATTACTGGCAAACCAATATGATCGGCTAATCCTAGTTTGAGAGCCTCTTTTGAGTCCAAATACCAATTAACGTGCTTTTTCTCCGCAACCAATTTTTGAAAGAATCCTTTAGGTTTTCCGCAAGAATCGTTCAGCATTTCAAAAATTTTAATATTCAATCGTTCGGCTTCACCAACGTCAGCTTTTAGCTCTTCAATTTTTCCAAATGATACTGTAGCTGCATCATGTACCATTACTGTAGAATTGGGTCCTACAAATCTAAGATTTTTAGATCCTCCACAAGCCAACAAAATACTACCACAACTCATAGCTTTTCCTAGAGCAACGGTAGCAATAGGCTTAGTAGCAGTAGAAATTATATCCAACATAGCTAAGAGAGCGTAGATTTCACCACCATAACTATCGATAAAAATAGGAATTATAGGCAAAGCACTATTATTAAGATCGTCAAAATCTGATTTAAAATTTTTAACACCATATTCAGAAAATTCGTTGACGAGAATGGCATTTTTTATTTTTGGTTCAGTGCTCATTATAATATTCCTCTCGATGCAACAAGACATAATTAAGTTATAGTACTAAAGTTTTTAAATTTTGTAAAGCGAATTGTTTTCTTAAATTTGTCGGATATGGTTTCTTTATGAGAAATTACGAAAATGTTGGTATCACGAAACATATCCGAGTTTAGCAGCGTCAAAACATTTTCTGTGGCTGTTTGATCTAAGTAACTATCTAACACTTCATCCATAATAAGAAGATTAGTGTTTACACTGTTCTTCATTTTGGCAATGGTTCGCCAAGTAAACAATAAGGCCAAATCTATTCGTTGTTTTTCACCTTCACTAAAATTTTCATAAGCAAACTCGTCACGTCCTCTGCTCTTGATACTTTCATTGAACTCTTCATCAATATTAAAAGTAACAAAGAAATTCATGGCATTTAAAAAAATATTTGTGTGCTTATTAATCAAAGGAAGATATTGCTTAATAATTCTGGCTTTAACACCACTGTCTTTTAGTAGTGCTGTAGCCAAATCGTGAATATTTTTATCTAATGCAAATTGCTCTTTATTGTTTTCCAGTTTAGTGGAAGTTTCTTGCAATTCATTTAGCTTATCTACACAATCTTTGGGTGCAGATTCTTGATTTTTCATATCGATTGTGTCTTTGGCAATCTTTTTGATAAACTGATTGATACCATCAATCATGCTTTGATTTTTTACAATTTGACTTTGTATTGTATCAATTTCATCTTCTATTTGCCTAGACTCTTCTAACTTCAATAACAACTTACTCATAGCAGAGTCAACATCAGCTAATCCTGTTTGCCACTCTGTTATTTTGTCCATCTTCTTTGTTATTTCCATATGTTTAAAATCAACAGGAATGTTTTGCCTACAAGTAGGACAATTATTGTTTTCCTCATAAAACAAAATTTCCTTTTTAGATTTTTTAATGTTAGAGTCTAACTTATTCTTAATATCTTTTATCTTGGTAATTTGTATGACAACATCATCTTTAAAGTTAAGTTTGGTCTTTAACTCAACAATATTGTTTTTTAATTCCAGATTCTGTTGTTCTATAGTCAACATCTGTTGTTTATTTTTTTCGATAATAGCAAGATTTTCCTGAATTTTTTCTTGCTTGCTTTGTGACAAGTCTGAAATATACTTGTTCTGTAATTCAATTTTTTCTTTGATTATGGACAAATTAAATTCATTTTCTTGAGTTATATTCTTGAGATTGGATATTTTCTGTTTTAGTATTGTATTCATCACAGAAAATATTTCTATGTCCAAAAGTCCTTCGATAATAATTCTTCGATCTGCCGGTTTAAGTTGCATGAATGGTGTAAAGTTGCTGGCGCCAAGAACTATAATCTGCGTGAAGGCTTTAAAATTAAATTTAAGTATGCTGCGCTCCAAATACTGCTGATAATCCTTTGAGTGAGAGTCTTGATTGATAAGCACATCATCACAGTAAATCTCAAACACTGTGGGTTTTATACCTCTGCGAATCAAATAGTTTTGTGTTCCTACTGTAAACTCTACCTCAACCAAACAATTTTTTTGATTGATCATGTTGACTAATTGATTCTTGTTGATATTTCTAAAAGGACGATTAAACAATCCAAATGCTATAGCATCTAGCAGTGTGCTTTTTCCACTACCACTTTGACCTAATAGAATAGTAGTATGATTACTACTCAAGTCAATTTCTGTAAAATTGTTGCCGGTGGATAGAAGATTTTTCCATCGCACCTTTTTAAAAATTATCATTAGCTATTACTTTGAATATGCTCATTACTATTTAATGCTTCAATATAAAGTTCTCGAAGCAAATCGTTTAGAGAATTTTTGTGCTCATCTACGTTTAAGGTATCAACACATTCTTTTAATATTGTAAGAGTGTCCTTGGCTTGATCGATGTCATCTTGATCTGATAGTCCATTTTCAAATGCTGACTCGATTACTGAAATATCTGCTGGGTTATTTTTTTGCAGATTCTCAAAGTATTGATCAAACCAATAGGGATTATTTTTCTTTTGAACAATTACCTTTACAAACTTACCAGGAATATCTGAATGATTCTTATTCATCAATGAATCATAAGTTTCGTCAGTGTCGTTATAATAAATCTTATGAAACATTTGAATTGGGTTTTCAACAAACGTCAACTCTAGTGTTTCTGTGTCCAATACATGAAATCCCTTTGCTGAGCCACAATCACCCCACATCATAGCATACGGAGCACCTAAATAATGAATGTTGCTCATGGATGATTTTTGATGAAAATGACCTGTAAGAGTCATATAATACTTGTCGAACATATCACTGCGGTAGCCGTGATTAGTATTAATATGACCAGCGTACATCTCAAACCCTATTAGCTCAAGATGACCTGCACAAATATGTGCTTGCGATTCGTCGATCATCTTGAATGCTTGCTCTTGATTATCTTCACAGATCCAAGGAACATACAAAAACTTTCTATTGTCAATATCAACTTCGGTAGGTTCTACAAAGATATTAAATTTAGGGTAAATTTTTAATAGCTCTTCAACACTATTTACTTTATTGGTATTTTTGTAGTAAGTGTCATGATTACCAATTAGTATATCAACACGATCACACCAATCGTGCAGTGGCTTAAACACACGATTTTGCCAAGAATGTAGTGTACTAAAATTAATGTACTTGCGGCGGTCAAACGTATCACCTAAATGCAACACAGTTTTTATATTATGCTGCTTCAAGTAAGGAAAAAATACATCTTCGTAGAACTTTAAAAAGAACTCGTTGAGATTTTGATTGTCGTTACCCGCACCACAATGGGTGTCGGTTATAATAGCAACTTTCATTAAATCTTATAGCCTTCGCTCTCAAGTTTTCGTCTGAGAATATAGCGAACAGCATCTCCTATAGAAACAAACTTTCCTTCTTTTACCAAAGAAGTCAAATCATCTAGCACATCAGATTCCAAATCAAGAGAAACTTCTACCGAAGTATCAGAAACCTTTTCGTATGTGCTACCATTTACTGTAATATACTCGGGAGTAAGTTTCTTTTTGGTAGTTTTTGCAGTCTTTTTGTTTTTTGCCATAATCAAGTATCTGTTGGACTCCATCCATTATTGGATGTAGTTGTATTTGTCACATACAATATACTATACAGTGAGTCGATTGTGGCTTCAAGATTTTTTCCGGTATTTTTATATTCTCTGATTACATCCAAAACTTTATCAGTAACATTGGTAGGTGGAACTAATTTTAAGTCATTCAGTAATTTGGCATACACATCTTTGGATGTATGCGTTCTAATTTGACAATGATGATATAAACTATCCAGTATTGCTTGTTTTTTAATTTGCTCGCTCATATCAGGATCAAGATCAGAATTATTCCATATTTGTTTTACAAAACCAAAACTCATTGTTCAGGTATATCTTCGTACTGATCAAACATAGCATCAAAGTCTCGCTTTTTATTTTTGCGCTTTTTGCTATTTTCTTTGGCTTTCTTTTTCTTGTTTTCCTTACTCTTTTCAAACTTTTCTACAAACTCATACATATTTAAATCGGCTTGATCACTACCGTATTTGCTGTTTTGTAAGTGTTCGCTATCGGCATCATGTATTAGATTTTCTGCAATCAATCGATACTTGGTATATAATTGCTTCTTTTCTCGTTCTATTCTTCGCACAAATGCAAAGTATATGATCTGTGTAAAGTAAGCGAATGGATTTTTACTTTTATTAGGATCAAAGTTGTTTATATACTGCAAACTGTTTTCAACACCATCACTAATCATTTCTTCACGAAATGGATAATTCATAAAATTGGGTTTATTAGCCAATTTATTAGCAATAGAAAGTATACACTCACCAATATAATTAGTAACCTGTGGCAACGGGTCTTTAGATCGCTTGGCCTTTTTAACAGCAGCAATATATTCTTTCATCTCTTTGTAAAATTCTGCATTATTAACGTAGTGCAGCTTTTTATGATTTTCATCCATATAAAGATGATAGCACACAATAATTCTTTTACAAGAAAATATTAAAGTTTTTTAATTATTTTGAGGCCTTGGTCTAATAAAAGATAAAAAGTCTTATTATGGCCTATAGTGCTTTTAAAAGATATAAAGATTATAAAAAGTCTTATGCGAAGGCACTACAAGCCTATGTATAAAACCAGAATAGAAAAAAACAAGAAAACCAGAACCAATGAAAAAAAAGTTAATAGGATGCAAAAATAGTTTAACCTATAGCTGTGTATAGAACAGCGATTCCTATTGATTTTTGTCTTGGTAGGCTATTGAAATTGCTACTGTTTAGGAAGCGTTTATTGATAGTCGTCGTCGTCAAACTTGTGGCTTTTAAGTATCTTAATTAGCGTCTTCTGTAAGTCTTGGTTGTCATCCGAACCAACATCTTCGAGCCTTTGATTCTCTGATTGAGTTTCTGCTTCTGCTTGTTGTAATAATTGACTGGCTATAACCAATTCATAATAGTGTTCTTCTAATTCTGATGTGGGTCTACCCAGAGTTAAAACTTTGTTTTTATCTACAGGTAGCATATCCTCACTGATTGCTGGAACCCAGTCTGAAAGATATATGGAATGCGCTCTTGCTTCTTTATCGTAAGTGCAATTTATTTTTAAAGGACCTGTAATGAAGAGTAAGTTGTCATGAGTGTAACCATCTTCAGCATCAGTCACATCTCTACCGTCTTGAACGATACCGATTAACTCTTCGCCTGTTATTAGTTTTAAAACTTTTAATGACATCAATGTATTTATTAAAACAAATTTACTTTGTGCAGCTTGTACTTGAACTTCTCTTCATTGTATATCTTAACTCTCTCTAAGAAGTGCTTGACAGCAAAATTCTTGTGAGATTTATCAGTCATATCATCAACAATATCATATAGTTTAGCCTTATCTGAATGATCACCAATACGAAGCGTTCTTCCTATAGACTGTAGCGTTTTGATTCTACTTTTTGTTGGTGATGCAAAAATAATATTTTCAAGATTACGAATGTTGATTCCAGTGCTAAAAACTCCACTAGAAGCCACAATTATAGCATCTCTTTCATTCTCTGTTATTTGTCTTACTTGCTCTCGTGTTTCAGCATCAGTTTCTCCCGACACAAAAAACACTTTTCTATCAGGATTAATTTTATGAGCCTTTTCTTTGATCATCTCATACAAAACTTTTCCATGTAATTCTACTAACTGAAATATTACCAAGCAGTTGGATTTGGTACTAACAGCTAAATTTCTAATGAACGTGTTGCGCTTTTCATTTTGTACAAGAAATTTAATTTCTTCTTGATAGTTATCCTTTTTGTGAGCTTTAATGATATCATTGTCATACTTTAATACCACACACTCAATATTTAATTCAGCTAATTGTTTTTTCTCCATTAGAGTTTTTGTGGTTGTTACCGAGAATGTTGTACCAAAAAGTCCTTCTAATACTAGCTTATGAGTTTGTGTGCCGTCTAATGTGCCTGTGGTGCCAAATCTGTACTTGCAGTTTTCGAGTTTTGTCATAATACTGACAAGACTTTTTGCTTTGAACAAATGAACTTCGTCTCCTATCACCATGTCAAATTGATCAAACCAAGTTTTAGGTAGTTTATAGATGGATTGCCAAGTAGAGATAACAACCTTTTTATTTGAAATCTTATCTTGACCTCCGTAAATCGGATGAATTATTTTATCAACACAATATTCAGGTTGATTTTTTGCGTATTCTTTGAAATCAGAATACATCTGAGATACCAGAGAAATTGTAGGTACAATTATTAATGTTTTTTTGTTGTAATATCTTGTGAGAGCGTATATGATAAGACTCTTACCAGAACCTGTAGGAGAAAGTAACAATGATCTATGAGACTTTATTGCGTGTTGTATTGCTGATTGTTGGTAGTCTCGTGCTTCAAATGGAAGTTCAAGAGTATCTAAAAACTTCTTACAATCTTCCAGACAAAAATTTTCCTTTTTTACAATATCAGGATCAATTTCAATCTCATACTCTCGTGTCTTGCAAAACTCTCTTAGATATGGAAGCAATCCTGTATAAAGTGAACCATCCATTAAATTGTATAGTCTTACGTTGCCATCCCACATCCTCATTTTATATGCAGGCATAAACTGATAACCAGGAACTTTGAACTTAAAAAAGTCCGATAGCTCTCGATGAATCGAAGATGATGTGTCTATGCTTAGATAGACCTCGTTGTATTTTTTAACTATCAGTTTTTCCATTAATATCACAACAGAATATTATTGTCTGTTGGATATTTATGATAGAAAAATAAGTTAGTTTCTTAGCTGAGAATAGCGATAGTCACGAGTATCATTCGATAAAGAGCCACAAAACCCATAATTGCGCTCAAAATGACTGCTATCATAAACAGTAATAAAAAGGGATTTTTATTCATTTAAGCTCCGCTAGTAAATCGTATAAAGTCTATGGCATTTTTGATTAAAAATCCACGACCATTAAGTGTCTTAATGATATTTTCCAATAGTTCTACTTTTTCTCGCTGTACTTGCAGTTTTAGTAATCTAGTAATTACATCTTTGTCAGCATCTATGTAAACTTGTAAATCGTTTTTTAAAACAAACTGAAATGGTTCCCAACCAAGATCCTTTAATTCTTCCTGAGATAATTTTCCATTATAATATTCGTGCTTGAGTTTATAGAATTGTTTGTACTCAAGCTCTTCTGATTTCAGTTGGATTTTTTCACGCAAATATATTTTGTAGTATTTGCTATGCAGCATGGGAATTTTAAGACTCTCGTTATCGAGATCTGTTCTGTCTATTTTAGAGTCTTGTTCCCAAAGTGATTCAATTTCTTCTAGCTTCATTATGTTACACGATATGCATACCAATTATCTCTATGATCACATTCTTTAGAATAATCATCATACAACAGATCATCTTGTCTTGCAAAGTTATTAATTTTGTAATTAATAGTTATAGTACCAAAGTACATACTGTCATATGAGCTAGGACTATTTTCAATTACTTCCGCAAATACTGTATCTCCAGTATAGGGAAATACCACAACCATAAAGTCACCTTGCTTTAGAGTTTCCACCCAATCGGGAACTTTATTCATCATCGCCAGAGTTTTGCATTACCCATTCTAAAAATTCTGGATTATCTTTGAATACTGTGTGTAGTCCATTAGCCATCTTTCGGACTACTTTTTCCTCTTCACGAAGATTTCTAAAATTAATATCAAACATATAAACAACACCATGCAACATCTCGTGTAAAATGGTGTTTACAATCTCTGATCGTTTCTGTGCTGTAGAAAATGCAATTCTACCATCTTCCGGTAAGCACATACCTACAGCCTTGTGTTTAATACTCCACTTTTTTGATCGTGGAATAAGTTTGAAGTCCAAATACCCTATCTTAATTCTTTTTGGACGCTTTCTTCTAATTGCTTTAGACATACAAACTCCTATACAACAAGTTTCTCGACCGTAAGATAATCATACTTAAAACTAACCGTCGCTGTTACATACAAAACATCTGTTTCCCTTGTATCAAAGACCATTTCACCAAGACTAACTGGGTGCAAATCAACAAAGGTGATTTTTAATATAGGATTATTTTGACTGGTGTTTATTAGAAGAGTGCCTTGTCCATAAACTCCACCATGTGTTCTTTGTGGTAGCGGTCGCTTTGATATATTACCGTTTAAGTCTGGAGTTAATCCATCTTTCATTTTACCATATTGCTCGATACTTTCTGGGAAACCAATACCTTGCATCCAAGAAAAGATTTCATACCAGTTGTATAGCCCTTCGCTTACTTTGAAATCAACTGATAGCTCACCGAATTCTAAATGATCACCAGTATATTGTATCTTTGCAAAAGGTGTGGCACTACCGTTTACTGCAACAGGAATATTTAAATCGGGAATATTAATTTTTTGTACAAAGTAATTAAAGTCGGTAAGTTTATCGACACGAAATTCAAAATTAAGAGGTGATTGAAAATTGCGATTTTCAACATCTGTTATCGGCATATTTGGAATCTCGACTGTTGATTGTTCATACTATTTATGATATAGCGTCTATAGAACAAGCGTCAAGAAAAATATAACCAGTGTTTTTAGGGAATATTTTTTGTAATATAATCAAAGACATAAAAAAAGGGAGCACAAGGCTCCCTTTTTTGGATCTATTAACCTTCTGATATTAGAGAAGGTTAGTTACCTTAACCTTACGATAGTAGCTGTTAGCTCCGTTATTGAGAGCACCAGATACAGTCGAGTTAGCAAAAGGATTAGCTACAAGCCCGTAACGAGTCTTGAATCCAATCTTTGGTTGGAACGATCCTTGATCTACTGCACGAACCATCTGGAGTGGAACGTATGGACAGTAGAACAATCCAGCATCATACTGGTTAGCGCCCTTGAATCCAGCAACAATAAAGTGCTGACCAAGTGGAGCAAATGGGTCGATGTAAACCTTGAAACGTCCGTTGAGAACTCCAACGAAAGTGTTTCCGGTGTCATCAACTGAGAGCGAATCCTTGAGAGCAGAATTACAATCAAGAAGTCCCGCAACACTCAAAGCACTTGCCGTATCGCTATCACAGATGAGGATGTTTCCACGTCCACGTCGTGTTTCCTTAGCGATTGCATTAGCTTCACGCTCAATCTGAACCATCAGACCCTTGTACTTCTCAACAGACCAACGTCCGTTAGAATCTACATCGAGATTGAATGTTCCAGCAGAAGCAACACCGTGTTGAGCACCAGTCTTTGCACTCTTGTAAATTGTACGAATAACCTCACGATTGATCTCCGCAAGGATCTCAGCCGAAAGGATATTAGCAAGCTCAGTCTCAGCATCAAGCCCGTGTACTGCACGAAGGTCTTGAGCAAGTTCCATCGAGTATTCAGCCTTGAGAGCACGAGTCTTAGCTTCAACGCTTACTTTCTCGATAGAGAAAGCCATCTCTGGGAAAGCATTATCGTTTACTGGAGGATTGCTGTTCAATCCACTACCCTTAGCTTCACCATCAGAAGTTGACATTCCAGTTCCTGCAGCAAGTCCAGCAGCAAATGGATCGGCATCTCCTGCGTGAGATCCAGCACCAGTAAATGATGTGTTGGCTTCATCAAGACCCAAAGCCTCAGTTCCGCCTTGTGATGTGTAGCGGCTCTTCATAGCAAAGATAAGCCCGGTCGGAGCCTTCATTGGTTGAACACCACAAACATCAAACGCCATCAAATTAGGCAGCGCACGACGAAGTAGAGAGATCAATACAGGATCATAACCCTGCATCTTAGAACCAGCATCACTCTTAGCAGTGCTAGGAGTTGTGAGTCCGCTATTAACAGGAGCATCTTCGGTGATCATTCGCTCCTTACGAGATTCGTTGAGTTGATTCTCCAAGAGGACAGTTAGAACTGCTCTCTTGTGAGCATCACGCACCTCTGGCAAATCAGGGTGGTTAAGCACCTTTTCCCATTTCTTTTGAAGTTCATCAGTGAGATACATTTTACATTCTCCTTTTAAAACAATTAAGAACTGTTCCTCTATAAGCTATTTATCATTTTTATCTTTTCACCATTCTGGAGATGACATCTGCAAAAACATCAACCTCGGTTGAGATCTTTGGTTGATCTTGCTGCGTCAAACCACCTTCAGTCAATAAAGAAGCATCAATGTCACGAGAGCCGGCAGAGGTTTTTGGAAAATAGGTTTCCTTAATCACCTTGAGCTTCTGACCAAATGATTGTGTATTCTCGAAAGATACACCTTCGCAAAGTTCATGGAACTTTGCTGCATCACTTACAGTCATTCCTTCAGTGAGCTTCTTGATAATTGAAGATTTCTTGAGACGAATATTTTCCTTGCGGAGTTCCACACTCTTTACGAGTTCATCATTAAGTTCTTTCTCAAGTTTCTTTATCTTATGCTCCTGCTCTGAAAGAATATTAGCTTTCTCAGCAGGAACTTCAATATAGTGACTTTCAAAAAGATTCTTCAATCCAACGATAAACTTCTCAGTAATCTCGGAACGAAGTGCACCTTCAATAGCCACTTTATTATCTTTCATCCACTCTTCAACAACATAATCAAGATAACCATCCACCTTGTTTACAAGAGTATCAGAAACTTTCTTTTTATTGCTAGCCAACTTTTGATTGTAGCTTTCTACTAATTTCTTGGTATGAGCAGCAGCACGTTTCTTTGATGTGCGTTTAACAGCAGCTTCAAAAATAGAAGCAACCTTGGTCTTGAATGATTCTGGAAGCTCCTCGTCCTTAGTAAGAGCATCAGTGGCTTCCTTAACTGCTTCATCTTCCTCTTCAGCCAACTTTTCCTCATCCTCTTCGTCTAGCTTAACTTCGTCCTCTTCTTTGAGTTCAGCATCTTCCTCTTCAGAAACCATGTCGTCCTCATCAGCATCTTCCGACTCAGCTTTCATCTTGAGATCGGCTTCTTCCTCTTCTTTAAGATCGGCTTCATCTTCTTCTTTAAGCTCAGCCTCATCCTCTTCAGAAACCATATCGTCGGCATCCTTGTCCTCAGACTCAGCTTTCAACTCAGTATCTTCCTCTTCAGAAACCATATCGTCGGCATCCTTGTCCTCAGACTCAGCTTTCATATCAGCCTCATCTTCTTCGGTAACTTCTGCCTTATCCTCGGTTTCCTCTTCAGTAACCTTCTTTGCTTTTAGTGATTCTGGTGTAGTTGCTGCGGCGTCAGAAGAGTGTGTAGGTACATCAGCTTCAGCACTCTCACGGATGTCTCTCAAGAATTTTGATGTAATTGCCATTGTAATAACTCCCAAAATATTATATTTTGCTCTAAGGCATTTTTATTTATATATTTTTAATCTTCTCTTACCCTTACGAAAATCTCCTGCTCAAGTCTGGCTAAGTTGTCGAACGTAACCAAAATTGTCACTTGATAGTCATAATCATCCTCACCACCAGCGACAATTACTCTCACAGATGTTTTTTGTGGAGCCAAAACTAAAGGAGTAGAAGAAACCAAAAATGTATTTGCATCTTCTACTTGATTTGGAAACTTACGTTTCCAACGTTTTGCTGTTGCTTGTGTTTCTATGATTTCTTTGGCGCCTCTAGGTAATATATGAAGTTTTCCAAAACTAATATCTATAGGCAACACTTCATTAGGTTGCTTGATGTGTGTTATTAAATTAGAAACTCCAATATTCATAAGTTACAGATTGAAAATTTTATTTGGAACTGCTCCTACACTACCACTCCAATTGATCGTTACATTAGCTCCTGTGGTAGTTAATCCACTATTATTTGTTCCAGAAATACCAGAGGCTGTATCGATGTATGCAATTAGCTCTGATTGTGCATCAGTCGCTAATGTGTTTTGCTTTACTATGATAAGAGATTTAATAACACGTCCAGATGGAACATCAGCAACTATTTTGGGATCTGCACTAGCAACACCATTAGTGACAGTTTTATTTACTAGAGCGGTTGATAGAGCAATTCTACTGCCGGTAGGAACATCTATCAACGTTTGATGATCTTTACTAGCAACATATGAGCTGTTTAGCAAAATCACTTTAAAAGTATCTCGTGTCCAAGAAATGTCACCATTAAGAAATTTCTCACGAGCTTTGTCATAGACAAAATTTGCCATAATTTTCCTACTTTTTCTCTAGCTTCTTGATGAAATTCTCAAATGCTTTAACGCTAACTTCTTTGATCTTTTTGGCTGGTGCTTTTATTATGGTTTTCTTATACTCGTGTATATCTTTTTCGAGTAATATTCCATTATGCCATACCCATTCTTTTCCTTCCATGATGCCGTTTACAAAAGCATCCGGAGCAGACGGATCAGCCACAATATCTGCTGCGGTTGCAAGATAAAAATCATCTTGTACAATCTGCACGTCATGTCCTTCTGTTTTAATCGAGCCCATTCCACGACTCGATACACCCAATCTTGCCCCCTCATCGATTAATGCCTTTACAATATTACCATTTGGTGTGCTAAGAATTTTTGCTTTGCCAATAAAATTGGCTCCTTCAACTCTCAAGTCTGTGATCATGTGTGAAACTCGATCAAGATTGATTGTAGGTCCATCAGGATGTCCTAATTCTCCAAACGCTCGCTTCTTGTCAACGTACTCGCTGACATATCTACCGATTTCTCGCTCAAGCATTTCTTGTGGATACATTCTGCCGTTCCTATTTTTTAGTTCGGCTTGCATGAATACACCTTCGATAAAGTAATTTTTTTGTGCGTTGTCGGCACCTTCTTTAATTACTTTGATCTCTTCTGTAACTTCGCAAATAAGTTTCATTGGATTATTTCGTCTTTGTAACGTCGTTTATAATAGACTTGGCCAATTCTTTTTCTTTCTTGTCGATAGCTCTGCGAACTTTGGATAGAAGTGCTTCTTTGATATTCTTTTTCATCAATACAGCATTTCCTTTGGAAATAGCATTGAGCGCCTTTGCTACTAAACTGGTTTCTTTGGATTTTGACATAATAATTTCTCCTGTTTATTATTTATTGGTTTATGTATCTAACTCACCATCATAAATTTCCACAATATCGTCTATATTGGTTTTAGGTTCTATCATTGGTTCTTGTGCTGATTCATCATTATTGGAGTCCTGCTCTGTACTATTTGCATATAGCTTCTTTTCGGCTTTTATCTGCGAATCAATTTCAGCTTGCTCTTCTTCAGTTTGTCTTAGTACATTCTGTCTAATCCACTGAACTGAGAAATATTTGTTAGAGTAGGGATCCAGTGTCTGAAGCATTTCCATTCTACTCTTCATCATTTCTATTTCTTTCAATTCTGCATAATGATTGTCTGTATTGAAGTCAAATTTTATATTTTCTCGAATACTAGCCCACTCTTGAGGGTTTATAATATTCTTTAGTACAAGCTGCTTCTTTAATAGCTCATCAAACAAATGACTAAAGCGAAGTCTTACACGATGTATAAACTTGGCAAATTTTACTTCATCACGAGAGATCTCTGCGGCACGACCCAACTGAAAGCCACTATTTGAATCTAATCGTGAAAGAGGAACATTTAATGCACGATAAACTTTCTTTTGAAAGTATTCTACATCTTGCATTTCACCTAAATTCTCACCACCAGGAAGAGTTTCAATGGAAGTTCCTTGTGAACCTTCTCGTCGAGGAAGCCAGTAATCTTCAAGCATCGATAAGAAGCGTCTATCATCCCGCATTTCTCCAGTTTCAATATTATACTGAAGTTTATTACGATAGCGATTCATTACACTACGAAGATAATCATCTGCTTTGGTTTTAGGCAAATTACCAACATCAACGTAAAAGATTCTTCGCTCAGGAGCACGAGCAATACGATAGATGACAAGAGCATCTTCCATCATCTTGAGCTGATTGATTGGTTTAATTGCTTTGTGAAGATTAGAAAGAATGGATGCCGAATACTTGTCTACAATACCAGAATGAACATAGCAAATAGAATCTGTAGTTATTTTTATACCACCCATAGTAGCAATAGGACTATAGGAGTTTGATGAATTAAATTGAATACCTCGACTATTGTAGGTAAAATATTCATCAATAATTTTTACTAATTCTACTCCACTTTGTTCGTCTATCTCTCGTTCAATCTCTCGCACTTTTCGTATTTGTCGAGGATCAACATATCGAAGTTCAGCAATACCTTTTGATTTGTTATTTTCATCCAATATGACATGATAGTACAATCTACCATCAATATACCACTTTTTAACAATTTCGTAGGCTTGATTGTTCCAATCCAGTAAAGAAAGAATATTTCTAAACTCTTCTTCAATTTTAGTTTTTACAGACTTGGCAACTTTTACTTTTTCTAAGTTGATTTTTATAGGATCACTGTGACCATCTATTATTAACATTTCGTTGACAATATCATCTACAGCAAAGTCAACGTCTGGTAAAAGTGAAAGTTCTCGATATCTAGTAACTAGCTCATACTCATTCTTTACAGTTGCATCAAAGTCAATATATGCACCGTAGGCTCCAGCCAAGCCCTCTACGTTTACTGCACCGTCTTGATTTTCGGGAAGTACGAATGAGCGAGCATTTTCTTGCTTTTGCTCTTCTTTAGTTTTCTTTATTTTCCAACCAAATATATTAAATTCCATTTTTCACCCTGCATCAATTACAACATTATTTATAGTGCTATATTTTTAATTATCCTGCATCCCAATAATCGTATCTAAGTGTTACCGAAAACTCTTCAATAGTATTTTCGTTTTCCCAAGAAAGCTCGGTGCTGGATATTTCTGTTGGAAATAAATTGTTTAGCACATATACTCGTATTAAATCACCATTTTGTCCAAAGTGTCTAACAACACCAGTTTGTTGATAGGTGTCAGGAGAGGATGTAACACCACTTTTAAAATTACTGGCGTGACCGTTCATAGCAGATAGCCAATGTTCAAAGGCCTTTCTCACACCGAAATCTTCGTCGTTGATTACTGTTATTGTCCAAGGCTCAAATGTTCTAGAACCAACACAGCTAACTTTTCTTCCCATAAAAGGAATTTCAATTACACCCACAGAACTTCCTGGTATAGAAGTTGCTTTGCATAAAAATGTTAATTTTTCTTGAGAATTTCTGAGCCCTAACGGTGTTGCATCCAGAATATCACTGGTGGCTGTTATGACGCTTGGTGGTAAAGTAATTTGTACCTCAAATAGAGATGATCTGGCACCACCCTTTAACAACGCATTTGATTTGAATTTGTTTATGTTAAAAGCCATATCTTTATAGTAAAACGCCTTCTCTAGAGGAAGGCGAGTTACTATTATTTAGTTGTAAAAGAAAACGTATCTTAGAGAACTCCAAGATCTGCTGAAGAATCAATTTCCCAGTAATCGTAGTTAAATGTTACCGTAAACTCTTCAATAGTGTTTTCATTTTCCCATGCAAGCTCGATATTGGAAAGCTCTGTTGGGAAAATATTAACAAACTTGTAAGCACGAATAGCAAACTGCTCAGGACCCTTACTGAACTGTCGTACAATAGCTGTGGTCTGATAATCAGCAGGACGTGAAGTAACGCCAGAGTTATTGATGTTAGTTGCATGTCCGTTGATAGAAGCCATCCAATGTTCCATGGTCTTACGAATCATGAAATCTTCATCGTTGATGATAGTAATAGACCAAGGCTCAAATGTTCTGGCTCCAGCAACCTTAGTCTTACGACCAAAGTAAGGAACATCGATTGCAGTCACAGTGCTAGGTGGAATAGAAGTTGCTTTACACATGAAAGCAATCTTTCTCTCTACAACTGGTGCAGGAAGTCCCGCTGCATCAATAACACCATTATCTGTAGGATCGGACAAATTTTGTGGAAGATTCAGTTGCACTTGGAAGAGCGACGAACGTGCACCACCATAAGTGAGCTGATTCTTAAATTGATTGATGTTAAATGCCATGTTTTATCTCCTCGTTTGTGTTATTTATGCCTTTCCAACAATTTCGGAGAAGTCAACACCAGTTCTAACAGCAATAAAGTTCAACTGAATGAAATTAATTGCTCTAGCAGGTTTAATATAAATGTCTCCTACAAATTCATTACGGTCGATAACTTCGGCTGAATTGTTGGTTCTGTCACACACAACCTTGAAGTCATAAATTCCTCGTCGTGCTTGTACGTCACGAAGGAATGGCTCAACAAGACTGCGGAACTGCTGACGAGTGAACTCGTCGTTGAACTCAAACAACATGAATTTAGCAGCACGAGCAATAGCTTTCTCAAGAACGATAAACAATCGTCGCACATTGATTCGATCAAAAGCACTTGGCTTAGCAAGCATGGTCTTATCACCAAACAAAATAGTTCCTTGACCTTGTGTTGCAATTACAGGATTAACTCCTGCTAGATACAGATCATCTCTTTCTGCTTTGAATGGATTCCAAGCAAGTTTAACAACGTTCTTAATTTGTCCACGATTATATCCTGCAGGCGACCACCAAGGATCTTGATTTACGTCGGTACGAACGCAAAGTCCTGCGATGTCTCCGTTAAGTGGAACCCAACGATAAACGTCATTGTACTTATCATACTGCATCTTCCATCCACTGTCCATAACAGCATAAGAAGAAGAAATGTTTAGATCGTTGTTTCTGAACGAAAGAATATCATCTCTTTCACCACCAGGATTTCCTACTACAGCATCCTTAGGAGGTGAAATAAATGCCACACAATCCATTCGACTTTCGCACACGTTGCTAACAACAGTGTTGCACAAACTGGCTGGTGCTTCTCCCATAAGAACTAGAGAAACGTCTACAAGCTCTCCGTTCGCAAACAGCTCATATCCTTCAACACGATTTCCTAAAATTGTTTCATCTTCATCTGAGTTATTTGAATCCACACCACCTTTCATTACCTTGGTGTGAGGAACGTGCTCGTCATCAGAAGCACTTGGGAAAAATGCCTCCGCAGCATCAACCTTTGCCCCCCAATTTTCAGTGGTATAAACGTGATCTATCCAACGAACATAATCAGAATTTCTGTTGATTACGTTGACATAGTAGTTTGTTGAACCATCTTCTTTCATAGCATCTGACGCTTTAGAAAGAAGCGAGTATCTTTCAAGAACAGTGCCTGCACTACCAGTAATTTTACCATCAGCATCAAGAACTACAACGTGCAGCTCATCTCCGCTTCCACCTCCTGCTTTAACAGGAGTTGAGGTAGTAGGTGCAAATCCTATAACATCAGCAAATTCCCATTTTGCAATAACAGTTGCTCCAGAAAGTGCGGTGCTTAAATTTTCCTCAAGCACAAGTGTGTCGTTATCGGTTACTTGAGCAACTTTGATTTCTTGCTTAGAAGCCGAATGTTTAATAATAGTACCTTTGGTAATTTGTTTTGTAAAATCTGTTCCAGTTCCTGTAAGAGTTTTATCCCCCTTGGCACCAGATACTGTTCCCACAACAGTTTGTGAGAATGCCTTTGCACTAGGACAAACAGAAACTTTAATGCTATTTCCTAATTCGCCGGGATATCTAGCGGCGAATGCGCCTTTAGCCTCGATACCGTTAGAGTGATTCTTATCATAATCGTCATCATTTTCGATGAGAACACCAGTACCATCCAAAGCACCTACTCCTGAAGTTGCGTTTCTTGCATCATCTCCAGCAACTCTAACAATGCGAAGTTTATTTCCATATGCAAGGAAATTGGCGCAAGTAAAGAAAGAACTAGCTACTGCATTAGAAGCTGCTAGTGAAGCAGCACTTGTTTTATCATGAACTGGCTTTCCAAATCTCTTGGCAAGCTGATTCTCATCTCCTACTAGAACGATTTGATTGAGAGGCCCCCAACGAAACACACCAGCATAAGCACCATCGGTTGTGGATACTGCTGGAACTATAGTGGTAAGATCCTTTTCGGTTACTACTACTCCAGGCGATACTTGAAATCCCATGTCTATCTCCTTGTGGTTAAAAGCGAAATCACTATAGAGCTTGGTATAATTTATTGCTTTGTATTTATAAAAATGCGTTTCTAATAATATGTTAGCGAATGGATATTATTCATCTTTATTCCAAAAGAATCCATCAGCATCAAAATAGCTGTTTGGATGTGCTTCTTCCCACCAGTTACCATCGCTATCTTTGAAAGTTTCTTTGGATTCAGATCCATCGTTTATGAATCCAAAAGGTAAAATCTCTTCTTGCATACTTTCTATTTTTTCATCTGCAATTTTCTTTCTTATATCGGTGTCAGTAAGCTCTTTGAAAGATGTTTGTGCAGTCAACCAAGCAAATAATACCAAAGTAATAGTAAGATCGTCATGACAACCAGCTTCTGCCGAAAATGAAGCGTGATTAGCAACAAAGGAAGTAAGCTCAGAGATAGTATCAAAATCTTGAATTATTAGTTTATCACTTTCTAATAGACTTTTTAGGTTAGAACATCCTATGGATTTTATCTGTTGAGTCATTTTAATTCCAAGTTTAGAGTTCTTTTTGAACCCTGAACTGATCTTTTGTCCTCCTCGACCCATGTTTGTGGTTGAAAAAATGTTTTCATACTCTAAGTCATTATGCAAAATTTCTACAACTTGCATTCCTATAGAGTTTGTCTCGGCTAATATGTGTGCATTGTTATACTTTGTTGCTACGTTGTAAATTACTGTAGGATACACCATAGGTGATATCTTGTTGTTGTAGTATTTGGCAACTAGCTTATACGGCATCTGACTACAATCAATTACTGTAAACGCTGAATAATCTAAGTTTTGTCCCTCGCTGGTATCCACGCTTAAAACATAAGTGTGTCCTTCCTTAGGCATCTCATATATCTCAAGCTCATTCATCTTTTGTATAGGAGGTACCCAAGCCATAGCACTAAGTTTCGCTGAACTAATAAGAGTATTCGATGAACCCAAGAATGAACATCCAAACTCTTGATCGAACTTTTCTTGCCCTAGCTGTTTGATTTGATCTTCTGCCCACGCTTCGTCCCTACCGGGCACCACACTCCAGTGTGCTTCAATAGGCACATAAAGGTTTCTCTTGTGTACTGCATCAGTCCAATATTTGTAGAACAGGTTCATTCCGTTTGGTGTACTTACCATAATAACCTTGGTGGTCTTACCGGAAGAAATAGTAGGATACACAGAAGTAATGAACTCTTCTGCTATGTTTTTTGGAACGAACGCAAACTCGTCGAGAAAGATAATGTTGTAGGTGCTACCTCGTGCTGCGCTTGATGCAGTAGCGGCTGCGATAACTTTACTACCGTTTTCTAGCTCAATAGATCCTTTGTTCCAAGAAACTACACCTTGTTGCATCCATAACGGTATATGCTCATACGCTAACTGTAGTTTCGCTAATATGTCTCGTGACGTACTGGCTTTGTTTGCTAATATGGCAATATTTTGCATAGGTCCAAACAACGCCGTCCATAAGATGTATGCAATAGTTACTGTAGACTTACCCACCTGTCGAGGCAGTTTAGCTATCGTAAAGCGATTGTGAATGTATGAATTCAACAACTCTTTTTGAAACTTATACAAATCAAAAGGAACAAGTCCTCTATCAACGTGAACGATCTTCATGTATCGCTCAATAAAGTAAATAGGATCCCGCATACACTTAATGCGCTCTTCTATCTGTTCTTTGGTAAAGATAAACTGAACCCCTGCACTTTTTAAGTTAGGGTTGCTTTTGTAGTTTTTGACACCGTTAGGAGTCAGTTGTTGAAACTGTGGAGTATTACTCATCGGTAGGCTTTTTAAGACTCATTTTGGATATAATCTCGTCCAGTTGTGCAGTGTTACCTACAAATAGGTTATTGTTGACAACTTCAGGTTGATTTTTAAGTATAACACCCTCAATTTTGGCTTTTTGTTGATGTATTGTCATTAAATCTTTCTGTGCATTAGCAATCGTGTTGACTAATAAAGCAACTACTTCATACGCTCTAGGATGCTGACTCTGATCAGCAATCTGTACAAGATTGTTGAGAGCTTCAACACTGCGCTCAGTGATAGCGTAAATATTGGTTCTAATGTAGTTGTAATCGGTTTTTAAGTCGTCACCAGTTTGTGGTGCTGTAACTACAGGTTTTTCTTCAAACTTAACTGGGTTGAGTGTAACGTCGTTGGTCTTAAACTCACCTCGGGTAATAACAGGATCTTTCTTAGATTCTTGTGTAGCAAATTCCTGAATAACTTTTAAATCATCTTCAGTAGCAACAAAAGATTTGGACTCAGTTTCATATTTTTTTATAATGTCTTTTTCACTCATACATCTCTCTTAATAGGTTATGATAGTTTTGGTGGCTCCACTTTGGTTTTAGAAGGTATTACCTCTGGTGTAATTTTGTTAGTAGGCGTTACGTCTTCACCTGTAGCAGGATCTCTAACTTTACCATCAAAAAATCCTTCAAATGATTCTGTATAGCCAAACTCATCTCTATATGTAGCATCATCAGGAGTTACTGATAGTGTGCCTCTAGCTGCACGAGCAATAGTTTGTAATTGTCTTGGATCTTGTAAATCGGCACCAGCCACACTGTATACATCAGTAATTGCTGTGGTGATAAGCTCTTTATTGATCATAGGTCCATAGAAAATGGCTTTTACATCAAACGTAAGTGTCCAAATAATATCTCTACGAGAAGTCCAATCATCTTCGTAGTTGTCTTGTAGTGCTACTGAGTTTAATACAATAGCAATATCATCTTTATACTCCATTTCAGGAATGCTATTGATTGTTATCGTAAATGCTGGTGTAAACCAAGGAAGTATCTGTTCGATAATTTGATTAGCATCATTAATATATTTTGAAATTACGTTTAATTCTATTCCTATTTTGTATGGAACACCTTGATACTGTCTAATAACATCATTAGGAACACCATTTATTGGAGCAGCATTTTTCTTTATTGTGTTGAGCTTTCGTTGTGAGTCATACTCGATGCTAGAAATCTGAAAACTCATGCGAGGTAACTTAATAGCAAAGTTTCTGTTAAGCTCAGGATCTTCTAGTGTTCGTACTAAGTATCTTTCGGCTGGGCCATACGCCAAAGGAACTTTCAGTCGCTCAAGCTCTGTACTATTTTCACCACGTTTAACAACGTAAATGTTAGCAAAAATGGCACCAAAACTAGCAACAATCTTTCGTAGCGTGTTGTGATAAAACGGTTGTCCAAACACGATTATTCTTCCTCAGAAAATGGGTTGTTTTCAGTGAAATCAATTACAACAAAGTCTCGATTCTTGGCTCCGAAATCATCTTGTATATTTCCAGTATCTATTGGTGCTGCTACACTAGCTGTAATATTACTAACTGTTCCTTTAATTTCTCCACCAAAAACACTAAAAGATTGAAACAGATTTTTCACCTTTACTTGCGTTGATGATAGTTGCGTAACCACGGTAGCTCTAGCAGTAGCACCCACGGCAGAAGGTCCTTGATAGATAATTTCATCTTCTTCAAATGTACCTGAAGCTCCTGAAATGTCTAAGATAAATGTTTGAGATCCTTCATCGGCAATTTCATCAATAACATCAATACCTGTATTGACTTCTTCATCTTGAACAGCAAATTGCTCACACTGCAAATCATAAGTGTAAAATTCACCTAAGTTATAAAATACAGAATCTTCTTTAACAAAACGTATTTCGTAAAGTGCATCAGCAATACTCAGTGGTAAATAAATTAAATCTCCTTCACGAGGTCGTGACAATTCTTTACCAAATATCTTACAAAAACTAGATCTGGATATAGTTAATGTAATTTGATTTTTTATTTCTAAACCAAATTTTTTAAAGATGTCACCATCTCCTTCAAACCCATCTACGTTCTTTATATACACTTCTATGTGATGATAGTCGTCAAAGTGTGCTAAAGGATCTTCTCGAAATAGAGGATCTATTTTTTCATTGGTTCTAGGAATATAAATGGCATTGATGGCGTGGATTTTTATAACCTCTTCGACGAGATCATTTACCAGACTTTGCTCTTGTGTCTGATGATATAAATTAAAATATTTGTTGTTAGCCACTTACAATACCTCTCTATACATAGTATTTATGATGTATAATCCAAACACTACCCGACAAAAAAGTCTGGTGGCAACTCAAACTCTTTACGCACTCGCTCTCGCAAGATTTCTAAATCGGCTTTGGCTTCATCATAAATCTGCTGTCCATTTAATGTAACACCTCCAGGTAGCGCAACACCCGAGAACTTTTTAAGATTAGTTCCCCACTGTAGCTTAATAAGATTGTACGCATACTCTCTAACAAACTCGTCAGAATAAATCTCAAGATATATGGAAGGATCTAGTGCTACCCATGCTTCTAGTATTATCCATTTTCCTACTAAAAAATCTTCAACGTCTAAGTAAACACGATCTGTTTTTCTATTGAAGCGTATGCCCTTTGCACCACGAAACATAAATTCCCACATCGTTATATATCGTTGATATAAATCGTAGGTTACCAAATCAGTCGAGGCTAAATTAAACATATTGTTAAGTGCGAACTGATACTGAAAGTCAAACATACCACCTAAGTTTCCACCAATCGTAGATGATTCTTGTGGAATAATATTAGTGATAGCTAGTGCTTTTTTACCCACATTAATGTATTTGTTATCGCAATCTCCTAAAAATACTGCGGCGTCTGTGTTTAAAATCTCTATGAGATTAGTAGTATCACCAATTTTTACTGTTTCTCCTTTTCGCAATCTATTATCAGTTAAATGTTTTATTCTGATAATTTTTCCGTCAAGACTTTTATCAAATACTGATGCTGTAGCACCACTCGTTGCTCCAGTTAAAACAGTTCCTCTTTCGAGATTGTCGGTAAATGGGCTTTCTAATTCTATAGATGATGCAGTAATTTGATAATGTAAATATGCTCTTTCAACACCATCAAAGTGATAGTCTCTAAAATACATAAGTGCTTCATCAATACGATCTTCAATTTGATCTTCATCCAAATTAATATCAATTACGGGTGCACCAAGTCTTCGCAAACACCAATGAATTAAATTTTTTCTACCTTCCAAAGATGCTCCACTAGGAACAATATCAGGAGCTGGTGGTGTATAAGAATCGATAATATAATTTACTAAAATAACATCTGCTTCTTCCATTTGTGTTGAAGCATTAAATACTATGGTTTTGTCTGCTATGGTATAATCATTATCTACCCCAAAATTCTGCAAAACTCCATTTAAAAACACTTGCTCAGTGTTTGGACTAGGACTATTAGCCAACACATACGTTCGTAAGTCAACTTTGTTGGGTTTTTCTCGACATACAAAAGATTGTGTGTTTGTTGCCATATTCCTATCCTAGGTTTTAATAATGTAATTTAAAATTAAATAGTTGTGATTTTGTGTGCTGGTGCTGCTAACAGTTTGTGCAGTATTACCATCAACACCTCCGGTTACTTGTCCTATGGCTCCAGAAAAATTGGCGGATCCGTGGGTATGACTAGGAGTTGTGTGTGTATGATTAGCACTAACGCCACCTGAAGTCGCAGAAAATGAGTGTTGATGATATCCAAGTCTTCCTCCCGTAGTAAAATCATGATAGTGATTTGCACTAACACCACCACTCCACACCGCAAAGCCGTGACTATGCTCACTGGAAGATGATCCTGTATCAACAGTTCCTGTGTTGCTGTCTGTGGTTCCGTTGTTTTTGTCAACCTTTCCAGTTCCGCCTGTGGCAGAACCTCGGGATGTTGGCATTAAATGATTGTGCAATCCATCAGTATATGTTGTACCACTTACATAGTGACCGTGGTCTGCGGACTGCCAACCCGTAGATCCCGAGTGATTGTGATCTGGCGAATCGTTGCCTGTAGTTCCTGATACTGAGTGTGTATGACCACCTGATTCAATTCCTGTTGTGCCAGATCCAGAGCTAGTAATATTCAGTGTAGCACCAGTTCCCATCGAGTGATAATGAGCTGGTATTGTTGTGTTGTGCGAGTGTGTGAGACTTCTTGAACCTTCTGCTACACCATCATTACCACCCAAAGTATTATTTATTGTGCTGCCCATGCCTACAACAGCACGGCTTCTTAAATCTGGTAGTGTAAACGTAGTAGCGGCGCCTATTTGATCGGTCGTTCCTGCTTGATATGCAGAACCTCCATAAGTATTGCTTATAACTGCATGAAGTTGACTATATGTGTAGGTATTTACAGATGCTCCATTACACAACAACCATCCTCCCGGCGCAGAACTACCTGCAAATGCCATAACACTTCCAGAAGGCGCAACAGAAACTTTGCTATCAACATATGCTTCTGTTGCATAGCCAGTTAAACTAGGTATTGCTGGTTTGTTTGTAAGATCATTATATGAACCACTTGTAGCAACTGTTGCAAGAGATGGTTTACCAGTCAAGTCTGAATAAACACCACTTGTTGCTACTGTTGCAAGACCAGTAACACGAGCCGCCGGCACTGTACCGACTGATAAACTACCGACACTATCAATCGACAGCACTGGTGTTCCAGAACTGTCTTGAATCTCAAACATATTAGCTGATTGTCCCACTGCACTCTTAACAACAAGAGCTTTGTTTCCAGCACCAGCATTAACAATATTAAATCCACCATTTAATGTTAAAATGTTGTTTGCAGAACGATATAGTTGAACGTATGTGCTTGAGTTAGTACCAAACGTCATACCTGCTGTTGCTACAAGATTATCATCAATTAATTGTAGTCTTGATACAACAGTTCCGGTATCACCAACTCCTAGCCGTCCAACACCAGATTGTCCATCTATCATTAATGCTGGCTGCCCGTTTGAGACAAACCCCATTACGTTGAAGGCCTTTCTATACAACCCCATGTTTGTGTTTGCGGTAAAATATAACCCCGGAGATGCAGCACCACCTCCGCTTGGAATACCTATATACCCAGAAGAGTTTATAACAGTTAATGGTGTTCCAGAACTGTCTTGAATCTCAAACATATTAGCTGATTGAGATGTCGTTTCTTTTAATATTAATGCTTTATTAGTTGCAGAGGAAGTTTGTATCGTCTTTGTTCCGGTTATGGTCTGTGCACCAATGGTTATAACACCTCTTGCAGTAGCACTAGCGTCTGGTAAATTTAATGTGTGTGTGGAGCCAGAACTAGAAACGTTGAAGTCGGATCCTGTAGTTCCTGTAGCAATAGTTTGAGCACCAGAAGTCAGAGAGTTAATTGCAGTAACTCTACTGGCTGTGGCTTTCCATATGGCATTTCCAGTAGTAGTATCTTTGGTTAAAACATATTCATCACTAGCGGAACTAACTTGTGTTAAATTATTTATTGCACTTTGAGCAGAACTAGCGCCAGTGCCACCTACAGAAATTTGTATTGTATCGGCGTTCCATGATCCTACAGAAATACTTCCTTGGGAATTAATAATTAATACTGGAGTAAAAGAGTTGGTTTGCACTTCTAAAAGATTTGCTGTTTGTGCCGCAGCGCCACGAACAATAAGTCCTACGCTACTTGCTAGACTTGATTGAAATGTTTTAGTTCCTGTAAATGTTTGATTAGATGTTGTTACTAATCCTCTTTTAGTATAAGCGGCGTCAGGAATATTAAAGGTGTGAACACCCCCATCGGCCGTAGAAATATTGAAATCATTTCCTGTGTTACCTACTACCAGTGATTGTGTTGATGATTGAGAAGAATTTAAAGATACTATACCAATAGTTGGCAAATTTTGATTTTGCCAATTTGTTCCATCATATGTTAATACTTGACCTATAGTGCTGCTTTGTAAAGCAACATCAGTTAAATCGTTTAATGTAGTTGGTATAAATGGTGAATTAGTAAGATCGTTATAACTTCCAGTAAATGTATTGTCCTGTAAATTAACCCATTTAGAACCATTATATTTTAATACTTGCCCAGAAGTAGGTGTGGTTATAGTAACATCATCGTGCTCACTTATATTTCTATAAGGAGGTTCGGCTTCAATATCAGATATTCTGTTGTCTAGCCCGGCTATTTGTTGTCCTAAGAGTACATCAGAATCTTGTAAATTAGATATGTCACTTTCTGCTGTATCTAATCTACTACTGAGTGTGGTTTGTACATTACTAATTTGATTAGTAATATTTGTGGCAAAGTTAGCATTATTTCCCAATGCTTGAGCCAATTCGTTTAGTGTATCGAGTGTTCCTGGCGCACTATTGACCAATCCCGCAATAGTCTCATCAACAAACTTTTTATTAGACGCCTCGTTAGAAAAATTAGGAATTTCATTAACAATAACTCTACGTCGCTTTTCGTCAACGTGAAGATTTACTGTAGAAACTATTAACTCAATATCAGCTTGTGTTAATGGGGTTTGATTTAATCTTTCAACATCAACCGAAGTGCCAGTAACTGTTGGTGTTATTCCAATAATCTTAAAAGTAGCTACACCATTTTCCAAAATGCCTAAAGACTCCAACTCAACTTTGAGCCTTTCTATATCAATATTTTGTTTTGTGGTGTTTATTAGCGTCATGAGTGTAAATCCAAATATCCTATTAAGTATTTATTTACACTCGCACCTGCTAGTGCTTATGTTCTTATTATATAATTCACCATAAGTGTCTCAACATAACGACCTTATAAGAAAAGCAAGTTATTGATCATCTTTTTTGGTCTTTTTTGGTGGCAGTCGTCGCTCCCTCTCGTTAGAAAATATTAATATTAAATCTTTCAGAACAGATTGATTGCTAATTCTGTTCATGTTTTCCAAAATTGATTTCATCTCGGTAAGAGCTATGAAACCAGAAACAACACTTTCTACGGGAAAATCAAAGCCCACTAACAGATATTTATGAACAACGTGCGTTACAATTATTGTCGTGCAATATACAAACGTTTTTGCTATTGTTCGAGACATAGCAGAGCTTGTTATAGTTTGTTTTTCCTTAATAGAAGCCAACATGCCTGTAATAAGATCCACAAATATCAAGAACATCACAGCAAAAATGACGGTTGCTATCGGAGCTAAAAAAGCAGCTACAAGCAAAAGAGCACTTTTAAATAGTCCACCAAGGGTAAAGCTGTCTGACACAGACTGTGCGTACTGTTTTAGTATGCTGTAAAAGTGATGTGTCATGTTTATAACCTTTTAATATGAACATTCTGGTGAATTATGCTTTGATTATGAAATGAACTCCAAAATATGGTGGATTCGCCGAGCCTGTTGCAGCAGCACCATCACTGCTTGTTGTATTGGATGATGGCACACCAGAAGCAGCACTTGGTGTTCCTGAGTTAAATACTGCTGAAGTTCCTGAGTTTGCACTTGGTGTGCCAGTAGTTCCTGAAGTAGCTGTGACATTTTGAGTCTCAGCATACGAATACCAATCTGTATTATGACCACTATCGGCATTATTTGCGTTACCAATGGTTCCTCCTATTCCTAGAGTAAAAGCGCCTGTAGAATTAGATGTCATAGTTCCTGTGGCTGTGTTAGAAACTCGGTTGTCAGACGACCCAGTAGTTGAATCGCTTGTTACACCCATTTGATGGTAATGACTTGCGGTAACGTTGACTGTTCCTGAGTGCTGATGTCCTGCAAAATAATGAATATGACCATATATGGCATGAGCGTGTGAAGGTACAGAATGAGTATGACTGTTTAGTGTGTGACTATGAGCAGGCACACTATGAGTGTGATTTCCTAAAGTATGTGTGTGATTTGCTAATGTGTGCGAGTGTGCAGGAACTGTATGTGTATGATTCCATCCAGTTGTGCTATATGTACCTAAAGCTGTTGTTCCTGTTGCTCCAGATGGATTCATTGCCAAAGGAAATACATCTCTGAGATCAGGAACTCTAAAATTTCCTGCGGCAGGAGCACCTAAAGTTGGATGAGTGTTGTATGCGCTGCCTATTACAGCATATAAAGAAGCATAGGTTGTTTGTGAATATGCTGTTCCATCACACAAAAACCATCCTGATGGAACAGTTGCTTGAGCAAGCATAGTAATAACACCAGATGATACTTGTGCAGGAGCTCCACCATCAGCAGTTGTTTTTGCTACGGCAGATGTATTGTCACCAGTTTTTGTTTTGATCCCTTTAATCTTTGCCATATAATTATTGCGCCTGAATTATAAAATTAACGGTTAGATATGGTGGATTTGCTGAATCGGTTGTTAAAGATCCACCACCGGAGTCAGTATTTCCTGTATATGAGTCGGTGTTGTTATTTGATGGTACTGCCGTGCTTCCCGTTGCAGTATCTGTACTATTTGTTGAAGGTGTACCAGAAGTATTGCTAGTAGAGGTTACACGATCTCTATTTGTAGAGCCGTCATTCCATTTAGGAGAACCAGAAGCAAGAGCGTTCACTGACATATTTGTTGTTCCGGAAGCACCTATAGTAACAGAAGCTCCAACAGTTTGACTGTCCGTAGATGTGTTATAATAACCTGATGCGCTACTTGCAGATTGTCTAGGACCAGCCGATCCTCCAGCCGTTGAGCCAGTTGTATTACATGCAGTATATGAATGTGTGTGTGCGCTATTGCTATTTGATGTTATTGATACATTATTTTGAGCGTGTCCATGAGCGGCCCATGTATGATAATGATTTCCTAATGAATGATAATGATCTGTTGTATGAGTATGATTGCTCATGGTGTGAGAATGATCATATGAGTGAGTGTGACTTCCCATATCATGAGAGTGTGTAAAACTATGTGCATGAGCAGTGGATGTGTGAGTGTGATTGAAGGATCCACCAGATTTGCCTAAAGCATTGATGTCTGTTACTGATGAGTCTTTACCAACAGGAATTTTAGTACCAGTTCTAAAATCTGGTACATTAAAAGTTGTTGATCCATTTCCAGAACCAAATGTTGTTCCTATAATTGTAAATAGTGATGAATAAGTTGAACGAGACACCGCAGACCCATCACAAAGCAACATATTAGTTGGCATTGATGTTCCCACAAAAGGTACTACCGCACCAACGGGTAATGATGATGCACCACCAGAAAGTCCTGAAACTTCTGCGTTCGTTGCAACCGAATTCGCAGCACCTGAAGATTTAAGTCCTGTAATATATGGCATGGCTTATGTCTTTATGATAAAGTTTACTGTTAAAAATGGAGGATTTGCGGCGAGAACATTTTCTGTTGTTGTCATTTCACCAGTATTTGATGCATAAGCACTACTGCTGGCAACACTTGATGATCCAGTATTTGCACTAACCGAATCTGTACTACCAGAATATGTGCTGGTATTTCCTATTGCACTTCCACTACTTCCGCTAGTTGTACCAGCTTCTTGATTTATCATAGCTGAACTGTTCATAGCACTATCACCAGCGCTATTTGGTCCAACAGCTATTGATGTGCTATAGCTCCATCCGGTAGCGGCGGTTGTACCAGCAGAACCGGATGTGGGCGTTGCATTTGTTCTAACTCTGCCACTACCTGAAGATCCAGATGAAATTGCAGTTGTGTGAGTATGATTTCCAAAAGCCGCAGATCCAGATACATTATGATAGTGAGCTGGAATAGAATGTGTATGATCGCAAGGATGCTGATGAGTTCCAACAGCATGATAGTGATCAATGGTGTGTGAATGTGATATTGTGTGTGTATGTGCTATGGTATGAGTGTGAGACTGAGCATGTGTGTGAGCACCCATTTGATGCACATGATTAAAACTGCCACCAGTTGCACCTAATGAACCAACATTACCACCGGATTTGACACCTATTGGCATCTTACCTGTCATGTTTGGTAAATTGAAAGTTGTTGAACCATTACCAGTACCGTATGTTGTACCAATAGCAGAAAATAGTGCAGAATATGTTGTTCTACTTACAGCAGAGCCGTCACACAACAACCATCCTGCAGGTAAAATATCTGCAACATACATTATTATGGTACCAGAGGATAATCCCGAACTGACGACAGAAATGTATGCATTTGATGATAACTCATCACTTGTTGATGCTCCTGAATATATTCCAGTAAGTCTTGGCATAGTATCTCCTTAAATGCTAGACTATTAATTAGCTTACTGAAACGTATTTAACATTAGCAGCCCACTTAACAGTTTCGCTTGCAGCACCAGTAACTCGAACTCGCACATCGTTACCAGAAACGTCTACAACATAGTCGTATCCAGAAGTTCCGTATGTATCAAGCTCTTCTAATTGACCGCCAAAATCAGCAGCGATTGTAGCAACACCGGCGTTGTTTCTGTAAACCATCAATCTTGATCTACCATACATTCCTTTAGCAGTTGTGCTTGATAAACGAGCACAAACCATAACATCAAGGTTATATGTGGTATTGTCAGCAAGAGTTAAGCTAAACAATGTTGTTTCAGTTGCATTAGTTGTTGTAACGGTAGCATTTGTCTCTTTGCTTGTAATACCATTGAATGTTGTGTGCAAATTCGATGGAGTTACAGCAAATATAACATTACCAGAACTATCTTGAGCTTCAATTACATTTGCTGTTTGTGATGCTGCGGCCTTAACAACAAGAGCCTTAGTCGAAGCACTTACAGCTTGAACTTGTCCTTGTTTGTTGATCGCAAACAATTTATTGTTACTTTGGTCTTGAAGCTCAAATGCGTTTGCAGATTGATTGTCATAATTTTGAATTAAAAGTCCAGTAAAATCACCATAATTACCTTGTGTTGGAAACGGTATATTGTGAATGTGCAATCTTGCTTTCACATACATATCGTCAGGAACCATGATTCCGACTCCACCAAAACGATTAGAGTCTATATATCCTGGTCTAAAGTTTACAGCACTTCCCGACGAGCCGGAGGTTCCGTATCGAATCTGCCATTTTCCGTTTTCACCAATAGCATCATCTGCACCAATACTAAACGTAGTGGCAACTCCGTATGCTCCAGGTTGTGTTATTTGAAATGCTTTCTGAGAAGGTAATGTGTGCTTTTCACTACCACTATTATTCGATATTGTAAAGCCATTTGCTCCAGATGTGTCATACATTGACACAGATCCATCAGATGCAACTTTGCTCAATATTTGAGAAGAACTGTTTTGTACTTCAAGCAAACTTGCTGATTGAGATGCAGCACCTTTTACAATCAACGCTTTAGTTGAAGCAGAGGTTGTTGTTATCGTGGTTGCACCCAAAGCATTTCCATCAGATGTGCCTGGTATGGTTGGTTTGTTACTGAGGTCAGCATACGAACCACTTGTTGCTACAGTTGCAAGAGTAGGCGTTCCAGTAACATCGCTATATGCTACAGCAGAGTTTACCCAAGCAGTGCCGTTATACTTCAAAAACTGACCAGATGCTGGAGAAGTCAAAGTAGTAAAGCTAGACAATGTTGGTTTGTTACTGAGGTCAGCATACGAACCACTTGTTGCTACAGTTGCAAGTGACGATGTGTTTGCCTTTGCAGCAAGCGAATTGGTAATTGTTGTTGAAAAACTTGCATCGTTTCCTAATGCAGCCGCAAGCTCATTGAGTGTATCAAGAGCGGCAGGAGCACTAGCAACAAGAGCAGAAACTTTATTATCAACATATACTTCTGTTGCATAACCAGTTAAACTAGGAATTGTTGGCTTGTTGCTGAGATCAGCATACGAACCACTTGTTGCTACAGTTGCAAGACCAGATACACGAGCTACAGGCACAGTTCCAGCAGCCATGCTACCGTCTTTATCAACAGAGAACAATACTGTACCGGAACTGTTTTGTGCTTCAAACAAGTTTGCTGTTTGTGACGCAGCCGCCTGAACAACAACACCTTTAGATGATGCAGAACCAGGGCCAACCCAAAGAGTTCCATAGTTGTCTCGGTCTATATAAACTTTTGCAGTTGCATTTGCTCCTGTGTAGAAGTAATATGCGTGACTTCCACGATCATACAAAAGTCTTCCGTGAAAATCTTCGTTTGTTCCGGCAAAGTCAATGAATCCACCATTGTTTCCTACCATGTCCATGACGCCGTATGCGCTTACTGAAGCATTTAAATAAACACCTTGTGCACTGTACGATGAATTACCACTTCCAATTCCTGTAACACCAAGTCCTCCTCCAGCATATGTTGAGAACATTCCTGATGTTATTGTACCACTATTACTGATGGACAGCAGAGAAGTGCCCGAACTGTTTTGCGCTTCAAACAAGTTTGCACTTTGAGATGCAGCACCTTTTATAATCAAAGGTTTAACAGCAGCACTAGAAGCCTCTATTGTGCTTGAATTTACAAATGATGTTCCGTTGTGAACAACAAATTGTCCTTTAGATGCAGAAGTAATAACAACATCACTCAAATCATCAAGTGAAGCTGGTATTGTTGGTTTGTTAGTAAGATCGTTATATGAACCACTGAACAAAGATGGTTTATTAGTCAAATCTGTATAAGAACCACTGAACAACGAAGGCTTCCCAGTAAGACTCGCATATGCACCATCAAACAAAGTTGGCTTGCCAGTAAGATCTGCATAAGATCCACTGAACAACGACGGCTTATCAGAAAGGTCATTGTATGATCCACTGAATGTTGATGGAGCAGCTCCATTTATCCATGCAGTTCCGTTATACTGAAGAACTTGTCCGTTAGCTGGCGTTGTGATTGTTACATCAGTAAGACCGTCGAGATTGCTTGAGAAAGAAGGCTTATCAGAAAGATCATTGTACGAACCACTTGTAGCAACCGCCGCAAGACTTGGTGTTCCACTCAAGTCTGAGTAAGCACCGCTAGTAGCAACTGTTGCAAGCGAGGGCTTTCCAGTAAGGTCAGTATATGCTCCACTAAACAATGATGGTTTACCAGTAAGGTCTGCATAAGCACCGCTTGTAGCAACTGTTGCAAGCGATGATGCACTGGCTTTTCCAGCAACATCTGATTGAAGAGTTGATACATCACTTTCAACTGAAGAAACTCTACCATCTAACGATGCAACATCAGCAGAAATATCACTAATTTGTCCAGTAACAGTAGCAGAAAAATTAGCATCATTTCCTAATGCAGTTGCAAGCTCATTAAGAGTGTTTAACGCAGCCGGAGATCCATTTATTAAATTGGAAATTTGTGCATCAACGTAGTTTTTTGTCGTAGAATCTGCTTCAAGTAAACCAAGTCGTCCATCAATTCCAGAAACACTTGATCCATTTGACGCAACGTCTGTTTGCAGTGTTGCAACATCACCTTGAATAGTTGAAACATCACTCTGAAGAGTTGAAACATCACTCTTTAATGTGTTAATATCATTTGATACTGTTGCAGACAAATCTACAAGTTCAATAGATCCGTCTTTAATTTGCTTTCCAGAAACTTCTGTCTTTGACATTTTAGTTACCCTTTAATATGCCCTATAGTTAAACTATTTATTAAACGAAATAATATACAACAAGTTTCCAACCAGTTTCAGGTGCGGTATTAAAAGTGATGGTACCACCCGAAATTGTATAGTCATCACTAACACCAGAAAACTGCAACAATCCGTTCAAGAACACTTGTTCAGTACCAGCTACAGCAGGTGCATTTGATATTGTAAATGTTACGTTTGTACCATTAACACTACCAGAAGGAACTTCTTTGACTGGTGTATATATTGTTGGTTTGCCAGAGAGACTTGCATACGCACCATCAAACAAAGATGGCTTGTTAGTAAGATCGTTATACGAACCACTGAATAGAGACGGCTTACCAGTCAAACTTGAGTATGGAATGTTTTGTATATCTCTTCCATCAATGTTGATTCGTTTACCAGGACCAAGATTTGTCCAATACAATGCACTTGAAGTTGGCATACTTTCATTTTCGTAATTTGCAACGTAAATGTTTCCGTTGTCGTATACGATGTCACCAATCAAATATCTTGTTCCATCAGCTATTGTGTGATTAGCAGACCATTGGTGAGCAGCTAATGCTATAGTTGGTTTGTTAGAAAGATCGTCATATGAGCCACTAAACAAGCTAGGCTTGCCAGAAAGACTTGCATACGCACCATCAAACAAAGTAGGTTTGTTAGAAAGATCTGTATATGAACCACTAAACAAGCTAGGCTTATCAGTAAGATTGTTATACGAAGTTACAGGAGCTGGAGCATTTTCAAGAGTAGTAACACGAGAACTAAGAGCACTATCAGCACTTGTTCTTGCAGATGTTTCAGCTTGAAGTCCATCTTCAATCACACCAATACGAAGATCAAATGCTTCGTCAGCACTTTCAAGAGCACTAATATCACCTTCTACAGCAGTAACTCTATTTCCAAGAGTTGTATTTGCACTTTGAAGTGTGGTAATATTGGAGCTTAATGAACTAACAGCATTTTGTCGTGCAGTTATTTCTGAAGAAAGTCCAGATTGTAGTGTAGAAACACCAGATTGAAGTGTGGATATATTACCTTGAGCAGCAGATACATTACCTTCAAGAGCAACTATATCAGCTTCAGCAGTAGTAACTCTACTTTGAAGATTGCTAATGTTTGTTTGAGCACCAACAACATCGCCTTGAACTGTGAATAATTCACTCTCGGCGGTTGTTAATCGAGAATTGAATTGATTGAGTGTGCTAGTTACATCCAAACTAACTATAATAGCATCACTAATATAGTTTACAAGAATTACGTCACCAGTTTGAGGTGCAATAGTAAATGTAAGTGTTGTTCCATCAATTACATAATCGGAGTTTGCTCCTGTGTTGAGTAAAGCACCGTTCAAAAATACTTGCTCACTTCCAATATTTGGAGTATTAGACAAAGTAAATTGTGTGTTAGAACCGTTTATGGACCCTGATGGAATTTCTCTAGTTACAACATGTCCGGCAGTGGCTGCATCAAGATCAGCTTTGCGAACTGCGTCGGTAGCATCTACTGGTGCCGCAACATTTTTAATTTGATGAGAACCGAGATCAAAATTTCCGGTTGCAACTACAGAACCATCTCTTTTTAATAGTTCTGATCCTTCTTTGAGTTTGTTGAGTTCTATCGTACCATTCGCAAGCTGTTCGTTTTGAATGGTGATATTTTTAATTTGTTTATTACCACGAATCTGAGTTGACATTGTTCGTTATTCCGTTAATTAAAAATCTTTTGTGATATTAATCTATAAGATTCTATTCTTCGCCAAATTATATGAATAGAATTGTGGTGTCTCCGAAGAGACACCACTATATCACTATGGGAAGTTAGTTAATTATGCTTTAAGATAACTAACACGAATACGATCTCCACTTACTGGGGCTACCGCAAAGGTAATTGTTCCACCAGAAATAGAGTAGTCGTTTCCAACTCCAGGCTCTTGCAAGAGTCCGTTCAAGAATACTTGCTCACTGTTCGACACAGGAGTGTATGCAAGTGAGAACACAGCATTACTACCGTTGATTGAACCACTTGGCGACTCACGAGTGATAACGTTTGCAACGTAGAGCACAGAAGTCTCAAGTGCAGCAATATCAATCTGAGCTTCATCCATGCGATCTTCAAGAGATCCCACACGAAGGTCAAGCGCACTGTCAGCAGCGATACGAGCAGCTTCCTCAGCAGCAAGATCAGCAGCAAGATCAGCATCACCAGCTATACGAGCAGTTGCCTCAGCACTTACAGCAGCAGCACGAGCAACTTCTTCCGCATCAATCTCAGCTTGAAGAGCAGCATCAGCAGCAATACGAGCAGATGCTTCTGCACTTACTGCGGCGATACGAGCAGCAACTTCAACTGCAAGATCAGCAGCGATAGCAGCTTCTGCGGCTTCTGCACGAGCTTGCTCGGCATCAACATCTGCAATACGAGCAGCTTCCTCAGCAGCGATGTCCACTCCAAGAGCAGCCTCAGCAGCAAGAGCACGAGTCTCTTCCGCATCAACGTCTGCAACACGAGCGGCTTCTTCAGCAGCAAGATCAGCAGCCAAATCTGCTTCAGCAGCAAGAGCACGAACTTCTTCTGCATTTACATCTGCAATACGAGCAGCTTCTTCAGCAGCAAGATCAGCAGCGATAGCAGCTTCAGCAGCAAGAGCACGAGACTCTTCTGCGTTTACGTCTGCAATACGAGCTGAAACTTCAGCAGCAAGATCGGATGCAAGTCCAGCTTCAGCAGCTTCGGCACGAGTTTGCTCTGCATCAATATTGGACTGAAGAACAGCTTCGGCAGCTAATGCACGAACTTCTTCAGCATCAATATTTCCTTGAAGAACAACATCAGCAGCAGCACGAGCAACTTCTTCAGCATCAATTTCTGCTTGAAGAGCAGCTTCAGCAGCGAGAGCACGAACTTCTTCGGCATCAAGATCAGCAGCTACAGCACCAATTTGTCCAGCAACAGTAGTTGCAAAGTTTGCATCTCCAGCAAGAGCATCACTGAGTTCCTTGAGAGTATCAAGTACGGCAGGAGCACTGTTTACAAGAGCAGCAATCTCGGCATCTGTGTAGCCATTAGCACTCGAAAGTGTAGCAGCATCACCGGCGATACGAGCAGCTTCCTCAGCATCAATATTTCCTTGAAGGACAATATCAGCAGCTTCACGAGCAGCAACTTCAACTGCAAGATCAGCAGCCAAATCAGCTTCAGCAGCCATAGCTCTTGACTCTTCTGCGTTTACGTCTGCAATACGAGCTGAAACTTCAGCAGCAAGATCAGCAGCAAGATCAGCTTCAGCAGCCATAGCTCTCGCTTCCTCAGCATCAACGTCGGCGATACGAGCAGCTTCTTCAGCAGCAAGATCAGCAGCAAGATCAGCTTCAGCAGCCATAGCTCTTGACTCTTCTGCACTTACAGCAGCAGCACGAGCCAACTCTTCTGCATCAATCTCAGCTTGAAGAGCAGCATCAGCAGCAATACGAGCAGATGCTTCAGCACTTACAGCAGCAATACGAGCAGCTTCCTCAGCATCAACGTCTGCAACACGAGCGGCTTCTTCAGCAGCAAGATCAGCAGCGAGAGCAGCCTCAGCAGCAGTAGCACGAGCAACCTCAGCAGCAAGATCAGCAGCTACAGCATCACTGTCAGCTACAGCACCAGCAACTTCTTGATCAACGTATGCTTTTGTGGTTAAATTGTCAGGATCAAAGGGCATCATTGGTTGTCCATCGCCGTCAGACCATTTGACATTTTCTCCCGATACGATCACAAAACCAATTGGAGCTCCGTCGCCATCTACTGACGTCATAGACATGAGTCCAGGAATCAAATTTGTGCTAGTTATTCCAGATGATGTAACTCCATTAATATTAACTGAGCCCTCAATAATTTCAACATATTGATTGTAGTCACCTGGAGCTGGAGTAGCCGTATTACCAGTTATGATGGAAGAATGTGGTACTAAAAGATTGCCTTCCATAGCTCTTGAACCGTCGAGCTTCAAGAAAGTAAGGTCTTCAGCTTCACGAGCAGCAGCTTCAGCAGAAACAGCAGCTTCACGAGCAGCAACTTCGTCTGCAAGATCAGATGCAAGTCCAGCCTCAGCAGCCATTGCACGAGACTCTTCAGCCGAAATATCAGCAGCAAGTCCAGCATCAGCATTTTGGCGAGCAAGGGTTTCAGCAGAAAGACCATTCTCAAGGTCAGTTACACGACCATCAAGAAGCCCTTCAGCAGCAGTAGCACGAGCAACTTCGTCTGAGAGATCAGATGCGATAGCAGCTTCAGCAGCAGTAGCACGAGCAACTTCGTCTGAGAGATCAGATGCGATAGCAGCTTCAGCACCTTCAGCACGAGCTTGTTCAGCATCGACATCAGCAATACGAGCAGCAACTTCTGCGGAAACGGCAGCTTCACGAGCAGCAACTTCAGCAGCAAGATCAGAAGCCAAATCAGCTTCAGCACCTTGAGCACGAGCAATTTCAGCAGCAAGATCGGATTGAAGTGCATCAATATCGCCCTCGGCGGTCGTCATGCGACCTTCGATAGCATCAAGTCTTGGATCAAGATCATCCTGTACTTGAGCACGAAGTGTCTCTAACCCGTCATCAACGTATTGTTTGTTAGCCGCATCCATAGCAGCAGTTGGAGCAGATACGTTTACAACTTTGTGTGATCCAGCATCTACGTTACCTGTAAAAGCTACAGAACCGTCACGTTTAATAAGCTCTGCGCCTTCGGCGAGTTTGGAAAGTTCAATACCAGCATTCGAGGCAATCTCGACATTGGTAATGGAACCAGTTTTAATTTGTGTATTACCACGAATTTTGGTTAAGGCCATTTTAGTATTCCCTTAAAGAATTAAGTTTGTTTTAATTGTTAGAATAATAAGTCACGAAACACTCACGGTGCATCGCAAAGACAGGTTCAGTTGAAAGAACCATTAAATAAGATTGTCAGGTCGAGATTGAATAATGTAAAATTATTATGAATTACAGTTTGTTATGCACTTATTTATACAGGCAAACATCTCTCCTAGAAAAAAAATCCAAAATTATTAACTTTTTTTTTGGATTTATTAGGAAGCAGCTTTATACTCTATGAACACTTCAATAGTATATGTCTGATTGATGCTATAATTAACGGCAAACTGTCTATAGATGTCCAGCGCATTCACCGCACCCCACCTGACTATTCCAGACTCAACCGACGTATTACTAGATATAGTAGCAGATCCCGAGATGCAAGTGCTACCGTCATTGTTTACTGGTAGTGTAAATCGTATCTTGTTATCTTCTGTTCCTGATAGTGATACTTGAAATTTAAGACGAAGTTTAACTAGCTTTCCTAAAGACTGATACTCTTTTATTGACGTGTGTTGTACTACACTATTCATTCCAGAGAACGTGCTGATAACTGGGTTATATGTAGCAAAAATCATATTTAACTTTTCAGGAGTCACCGCACCATCTTGTATTTTTCCGGTACTAATAGAATTGGCATCCACAGTCACTAAGTCTGTTCTCTCAAGTCCTAATATGTAAAAGTCCAACTTGTCACCAACACTAGGTGACGACATCAGCTTTATTTTATTTTCAGAAGTTATGTAAAAGTCACCTTCATTAATTATTACACCATCTTGTGTGTTGTGATGTCTAAGCTGAACACCATTTTTAAATACTATTAACGCACTAGGAATCAAAGTTGTTTGAGATACCGAAAACTCATCGATGCTATCAACACAATCCACTTGAACTAAAAGTGGCGAACGACCGACAGAAACTGGTATAGTAAGCTCTCGACCCAAATAAACAACGTGTAGTGAGAATCCCTGAACGGGTGCTTCTTTTAATACTAACTTAGTTCCACCAGCATCTAATGAATACTCCGAAGGAACACTGGATGTTCCTACTGGTCGCAAAATATTGCCGGAGTATATGACCAAAATTGAAGATGGAGTAGGAGCTGGATATATCAGAGAAAATGTGGTTTTAGTACCATCAATTTCTGGTGTTAAATCCTGAATTTCTAGCATTCCTATTGGGCTAGTTGATCCTAAATATTTTCCCATACTAAAGCACCTTTATCATATAATTTAGCACAATATAAGGACTAACACTGTCACCAGAAACTTCCGAGTATGTAGCTGCACTGGTAGTATTCACAGAACTTGCACCAGATGTAATAGTATTATCACCATTTACTGCTGTATTTCCAATGTTTCCACTAAAATTGGCTGCTGAATGTGTGTGAGAACCTGTGCTAATGGAATTTCCTGTAAATGCGGATATTGTAACGCTGTGTGTATGAGACAATGAATTTCCTCCACTATTTGGACCATCAGATGTGCTGGTTATAGAAGGTATTGTTATACTATGTTTGTGATTTGCACTTTGTCCTGCGGTAGTTCCACCGAATGAGTGCGTGTGCGAACCGATAGTATTTCCGGAGCCGGTGTCATAAGAAACAACGCCATATCCACCACTAGCAGCACCTAATCTTTTTACAGGAACGGCGCTCCCGCCCGTTGTTCCTGAAAAGGTGTGTGTGTGATCAACATCATTATTACCACTGGTTATTGTTCCATGATTATGAGTGACTTCGTGTGTGTGTGATAAATTTGTACTAGGACCTCCAGTGGAAAATACTCCGTGAGTATGTCCAATATCTGTCGTATGTGACCCTGAAGCTCCTATTGCAAGTGTGTTGTTTGCTTGAATAGTATGAGAGTGTCCAGGAATTGTATGTGTATGATCAAAGGTGTGAGTATGCGCCGCTCCGGTGTGTGTATGTTTAATGGTTCTCAGTGAAGGATTGGAAATTCCTTCGTTGTTTCCTATAGTATCAGCCGAAGATTTTCCAATAGGAAATCTTCTTTGCAAATCAGGAAGATTAAAAGTAGTTGCGGCAGATGGTTGATCTGTTACTCCCGCTTGGTATGCAGTTCCACCATAAAGACTACTAATCTTAGAATGTAACTCTCGATATGTATAAGTATTTACCGCAGAGCCATCGCAAGTCATCCACTGAGAATCAACAACCTCAGATCGAGCAGACAACATTATACTTCCAATAGGTATCAGTGCATTTAATTTTAAGTTTAATTCAGTAAGCTCATTTCTGATATCTGAAACGTCGGCACCATCGATACTGCCAGTAAGACTTATATTTCCAGTAATTGATACGTTTCCTACAATACTTGTGGATGTTTGACCTGGAGTTCCTTGAACTGAAAGACCAGTAGAGTTGCTAGTACCCGACAAATACAAATCTTTAAATTTATTTTGTGATCGACCTAAACTAACTGTACCTTCTGTGCTAGTTCCACTACCATCAAATATGGTAGTTTCAGTAAAATTTACAGATCCGTTTACGCTTTTTATGCCTACAAGACCATTAGATGATTGAAGAGTTACATTTCCTTCAGCACCGGCGGTTAGTACATTTACAAGTCCTGCGGTTGTGGACCAGCGAATAGATTCACCGGACCCTAATAGCATTTTTTCACCAGTTACTTGATTATTGGCAATTTTGCTAGTAGTAACAGAATTAGCGAATATTTTTGATGATGTTACTGCACCATTGGCAATTTTAGACTCTGTGATTGTTCCATTAGCAATAGCACCAACTTGACCAGGAGAAATAGTTTGTCGTCGTGAAACTGTGGAAAATCCTAAATGAAGTATTCTTATTTTTGAGTTTGTGGAAGGAGGATTAGTAAAAGTAATTGTTTGCTTCTCATCGACTAATTCTGTGTCTAATTTCCAGTCTCCTAATATTCCACCATCAGGGTCATTTCCTTCTAAAATAACACCATTGACACTTACTAATAGAGCTTTTGAATTAACTACCTTGTCTTCGCCGGTGAATGTTAAAACAAAAGTTGTGGACGTATTATCACCAATATATCTGTCACACGAAAAGTTTCTTAAATTATGACTTAATTGGTCGGGTCCAACAGAATTTGGTGAAGGAACAAAATTATATGTGGCATCTCCTTTGTGCAGAACATATACTTTATCCTCCATTTGAGGAGCTTTAGTTAAATTTATAAGTCGGTTATACTTGCTTCCTTCACCACTGATTGAGTAGTCTGTTACGGTTTCTAATACTTCCCAATATCCTAATCTACCATAAACAACAGTTAAAGATTCCCCTGCGCTGGCAGTTTCACTACCAATTCTTTGCAAGAAAATTTCTATGGTAGAACCGTTATACACAACATCTTGTAGTACAAATTTTTGATTGTTGTTGCTGTTTGACGAACCTGATATTGTTAGTGTTTGTGTATCATCGAAGCCTTCCGTAGGCTCTTCAATCGCACTTAGAGCGGCCGCCAAAGAAGCGTTACTACAAACCAATTTTATTTGAGTTGCAGAAACAAGTTGAATAGAAAGAAGTGTGGTGTTTGATACTAATACATCTTTTTTATATTCTTGTCTGAGAACTAAAACATTTTCTTCATAACCACCAGGAACTTCTTGACTAAGTTCAAATGTAGTCTTATCAAAAGCTCCATCTTCTGGCCAAGATTTAGTAACATCATCGTATGCAGGAACTAGATCGTCTCGAACGTTAGTTCCTACTATTAGTAATGTTCTTCCGTTTCCTATATAAGCCATTATAAACTCTTCAATTAAATATTTACATCTTCAACTAAAGATAGTATTACATCTACTGTGCTTCCTGGAGTTTCACATTTAACTTTCAGAGAATCTCCTGGCATTAAAACTATTTTTTGTCCGTCTATAACTTGTATAGAAGAACCTACTGGAACAGGTGCGCTTTTTACAACATACGCAGAAGATCCATCAGCTTTTGATAACTTAACTGAGATTTGCACTCCACTATCGCCTGTGCAAGCAATATCACACTCGATTAAATATGAAGTTTTAGCAGTAGGTGCGGTATATACAGACGTAAGAGTATTACTCACACCAACCGCTATTGCATTTTTAAAAATTCCTGCTATTGCCATATATTTAACTCATCGCTATAGACTTAATCAGTACGTTTCGCAACTCTTTCATAGTAGTATCATAAACCCAATTAATTGCATTAACTAAATTTAATGTTTCAACACTTGCATTAATATTAGATAAAATAATATTATTCAATTCATTCAAATCTCCTTCTTCCGTTGCCACAACATTGGTCTTTTGCAACCACACATCAAAGCTGTCGTTTTGATATTGAGCTAACTTTTGTTGTAGTGTTTTAGGAGTTGCGGTCATTTTTTAATATATCCAAAATTGTTGTGAGCATATTCTCCATATTAGAGATTTTATTCTCCAATGTATTTATTCTATTTTCTTGATCTTGTTCTTTAGCTTGTTTGTTCTTTTCAGCTTCTTTTCGTGCCTTAAACAAGCGGTATTCGTTATCGTTTACATTGACTATACCATGAGATTTTGCATCTCTGTATAGTCCTGGGTTATCTTTAACTGGTATATACTTCATAACTACTCCTCAAGAGCGATAACAACCAATTTCTTAACTCTTGGAATTCTAGCTGGATTTCCACCTCGCATTACAATTTTAATTTGAACTGCACTAAATGACGGAAGTCCTTGAATATTGGCTTCATATGCTGAAAACTCTTCCATATCATCGTTTGGTGACGGAACAGTTGTTACTAATTCACCATTTTTATCCAAATTAAATTCAGCCAACGTCCAGTTGGTGTTAGTGATGTCGGTAGGATCATCAATTTCTTTGACACGATAGTACAAGTCTATCGTATTTGATGAGTGTCGATATGCATCAAACATAACTTTTAGTGCATTAGAAGCATTAGCTAATGTTAATACCTTAGACAAATATTTTGCAGATACACTTCCACTATTAGGGGCTATTTCATCAATATATCTATCTTTTTGCACTAAGGTAAAGGACGAGTTTTGAAGTCCTTTAGCTTGTTTTGGTCTGTGATCAACTACAATTTCGCATAAACATGGTTTTCCTGAACCCATGTCGTCGTCGTCAATAGTATTGTCAGGTGTGTAATTAACTTCTAATACATACACATCAGCACAGTTTCTATCACCGGTGGCACCAGTGATGGTTATTAATTTACCAATGTCTAATTTAGCCAAATGTCTAGCAACAGTATCATCATAGGTTTTAATTCGCATTGGAGGAGGTTCAGCTAAAACCGTTGCTTCATCTGATCCTGATCCAAACGCCGCACTAATAGTCATAACAGTATTACTAGAAATAGAAACAACAAATCTTTCTTCGCCTGTAGTAGAATCTTTTATCACATCTCCAGGAGAAAGTTCGGTTAAAAACTTTGTGCCGGTTCCTGTTACAGACGTTCCATTTGATAAGTCTAGTGTTCCTGTCAAAGTTCCTGTAGAGCTAGTAAAATATACTTTGTTACTAAGATTAGATACTAAAGGAACAACAGTAGGTGGCAAACACTGAAACAAATCATAATCATCATTTATTACACAATTAGGATTTACAGATGATCCAACCGGTATGTGTCCTGTAGGATTATCAATTCTATTTGCAGAACACACAACGCTAAATCGTGATTCATCCAAAACAGGAGACAAATTAGGATTACTTGAGCTTAGTATTGCTCTAACTTGAATTGATTTTTCACTCCCCAAACTACCATCAGCCTGAGATGGGCCTGGTATAGTATCAATAGGTGTGTGTTCATTAATATAAGAGCTAACGTGCATAGGACGATTGAACACAACCATATTATTAGGTGAAATATTAATTCTAGGTAGTATTTCATATGGTGTATTGGTATCTTCAGTTACGCCCTGACTGCTGGTAGTTTGAAGATTCCATTTAACTGTAGTTTGAGGCAATTCAAGTGCGGTTGTAAGTAGCATCAACTCATCACATCTTACATTAGCTGTTGCAGTAACTTCAGCTCCTCCAACTTTTCCATTGGATGTTGGTTTTGTCCACAGAGCAGAAGAGATAGTAGCACCGCTACTATAAGATTGATCGGGGTCTAAACTTAAATCGATCAAATAGCTATCTAATTCAACTTTTGTGATCCAATGTCCACTAACTCTATTCATTAGATTTCTGCCGGTATTAGTGCCGGCGTATCTAGTATCACTACAAGCAAGTCCTAGTAAATCTCCAGAAACATTTTGAAAAACAACTTTGCTACCTATTGTGTGACCGTGACCTGGGTGTATAACTCTAACTTTCAAACTATCTTTAGTAAAATGAAATGGATCTCGTGTTAGTGAATCTAAAGGCAAATCACCATTTATAAAATCAACTTCACCGGTTCTTTCGGTTTTAAACTTGGCTTTCCAAATTTTAAACTTAATATCTATTGTTTGATCTGGTGTCCAAGAAATACCATTTTGCGATTTAAAATAAACACCTTGAATATAAGGATCTTTTTGTATAGGATTTGAAGTACCAATTTCCGTATTTACTTCACCAATATTTCTAAATGTATCTACTCCATCACGTCCCGTAACATCAGGGCCTGATTGTGCAACCCAAACATTATACTCATTACTATCAGACAACAAAACAAAACAGTAGCTGGTGTTTTGTGCAACATAAATTGGTGATTTAAATGTAAATCTAGTAGGAATCATATCTAAAGCAGGATTACTAGATATGAAACTAACACCATCTTGAATAGTATTACCAGAATCTGCTTTAATTTCTGTTGTGTTTGTCCAAGGCCCTTTTGTGATACCTTCCGCTCCTGTGGTGTTCCCAGTTACAGTCAATCTTTGCCCGTCAAAATGATTGATAACAATTTCATCAGCATCTTTTACAACTTCACCCATGGGCAAAACTGTAGTTGATGGATTACCTCCTGGTGCCAAATCTCTTAATTGAAGTATTACTGGCGATTGAGGTTTATTAGGATCTGAGGGCTTTTTATAGAAGAAAACATCGATTGCGGTAATAAAACATCCACCGTCATCATATACGAAAAAGCTCTCAGAAATAGGATCTCTAGGACAAGGACTTCCCCATTCTAACATAGATCCTTCTGTAGAAATGGATCCTAAATTTCTTGAAACAGAAGTAATGTTTAGTGTTGACGCTCTTGTTGAATATGTGGTTTTTTGTTTTGTGGTCACCCAACCTGTAGCATGATATTTTGCTTCTGCAAAAGACGCTGGAGGTGGGTTTGTCTGATTGGCTGTAGAAGTAGTAAGTCTGAACGCCTTGGTTCCGGTTTTAAACTTTACAGATGTGTCATTAGGTATCTTAAAAATTCCTTCAATTCCTCCCTTAGAGTTACAAACAAGAGGATCACCATAATTACCATAAGTACCATCAGCTTTTTTCGGTTTGCAATAGTCTTCAACATTAACACCATCAAAAAATGGGTATAATGTGGCTCCGGGCATAAACGCTTTTCCAGAGAATTCGATTTCTCGACTTCTCATGTATTCGGCTAAGCCCATATCAATAACTCTATCTCCCATGTCCACAGGAGTAGTCATTCCTAAATCAACTAGCTCACTCTGCACACCAGTTTGTATTTTTTCTCCAGAAAGTCCAACGGTTGTTTTTAATTCGTCAGAAATTACCGAAACTCTACCCACATCTACGGGCTGACCGGCATTTACATACCCCTCAGGAACTTTAATGATAGGCTGACTATTCGACCACTTTAATTTGTCGTCAGACTTTTTGACCGCAAGAGGAGTGCTTTTATTTCCTTTTGCAGGTGGTTTGTGAGAGCGAGAATTACTTTTAGCCATAGTTACTTATTCTTTTTCTTTTTTCCACCTTTATGTCCACCCACCACATTTCTACCAGCCTTTTCGTGTGCATTTTGTGCTGGTTTTCCTGGACCTTTTGTGGTGGATTTTCCTTTTGATCCCTTATCACCTTGTTTAGGAGCCGAAAGAGCATTGGCATTATCACTTCTATCTTCTTGTTTTCTCTCCTTAACTTCTTTAAGTTTTTGTTCCACGACTGAGTGACCTGCAATAATTACTTTTTGTCGTCCTGTAGGAACTTGAGTTATGTCAATTCCAGTCCAGTTATTAAACGTGGCTCCGTAGCTAGTAGTTATTCCCTTTCCATTACCCATACTAGCCTTAATTAAGTCATAAGCTCCATCATCTACAACATTATGTGGCTCCGCCCAAACATCAGCTTCTTTCCACTCATCAGACCAAGGACTAATATCAAGCACTCCTACATATGTAAATACTGCATATGGATTAACATTGGAAACTTTACTTGCTTTAGATTGATCCAGCATAACAACATTTTCATACGGTAAGGTATATATTTCTCCCGTTTTTTGATACCACTTTTTAACACGACCTTCTTGTTCTTGATCATATGGATTATCATATATCAACTCAGCTTTTTCAAACAGCTCTACATTTATTCTTTGTGGTTGGGGTCTAAGCTCTTGTCTTTCAGTATCTATACAAGCTCTGGCTCCTGAATCCCAGCTATAATCTCCGGCATCAAGCGAGCCGAAATTATCAACCATAAATCCATTTTTAAATTTGTTTTGACCCGCCGCATCTGGAATAACCAACTCAGCAGTTTGTTTTTCCAAGAGAGATAGAGATGTATAATACTCTAAATTTTCTATGCGCTTCTCTAATTTGCCGATGTCTCTCATGGTATAGCGGCGATTGTCCACCATACTAACAGCACAATCTGTAGGATTTGCAGTATATGGTCTTAGCAAAAGATTTGCTATAGTCATACCAGTTGAGGGCTCATCGGGATTCTTGGGATTTATTTCAGGAATACCTCTCTTAACGACAAGCGCACCTGATTTATCCAGATATAACTTATCCGCACGAGCTTCATAATGATGATAGTCACATCTTACAGAACCTTTGGGTGGTTCCAAGTAAGTTTTAAATCCGGCCGTAACACCAATTTGTGTTGCGCCGTCATCATCTATTACTCGTGGACGAAAATCTAAGCAACAAGCCAAATCGTAAGTTTCTCCACTAGAATTGATAAACATAGGAATATCTTCATATCGAAGCTCTGCTGATGTACCTTCGGTGTTATAAGAATCCACAGAAAAATATCCTCCTGTAGACCCTAAGCTATGTTCAAAATAATCAAATTCAACTCTAATTTTTCCTGTGGCTTTTGGAACTCCACTTTTTCTTATTGCTCGTCCTATGTCATAATAATAGTCTCTTTGTCCACTATCTAACATATACAGAGCAGTGACATTTATATGTCCTTCTGGTAAATTTTCATCGCTATAGTCACTAGGTTCTACACTAAAACTAGGCGATTGAATAACTCTGCTTATTCTAAGAACGTCTGCCTTTTTTAGTGAGATAATATTGGCGTCTGATTCTACAATAACGTATGGTCCGCTATATCTATGTTTAAGCTGCACAGGAAAATATTCAAACGTTCCTGCTCTTAGAGTTTTTGTTCTTTGTAAAGCTGCACTGTTGGTTTTTTGAACCGTTGCTATAACATACAGAGTTTTGCTTTGCAAAGATGTTGTGTAAATATTGATTGTGTTTCCTACAATTTTTAATATTGCTTGATTGGATGCAATAGTGGATCCATCGGGAGCTGCATCTACAGGACCATCATAAGATTGTAGTTGCATCCATTGACCAGTATTTTTGTTAATAATGATATAATCATTGATAGAAAATGGTGAAAACAACTCATCTGTAGTTAGAGAAACTGATGTTGCTCCTGTGGTTACCAAATCACTAGCCACAACTCTGCGAACAGTTAATACTGTGTCTATCTCCGATGGGTTTGGTGATCCTTGAGCACCACCTCTAACAGTTTTTATAGCATCATGAGGAAGTTTGTAAACTAAAGATGAACCTTCCTGCAAGCCCTGAAATTGAACATAAGAGGCTTCTATGACAGATCCTGCAAGTATGCTGCTTGCTCCAGATAAGTATTTAACCAGTAATTGATTATCATTATCTGGGTTATTCGTGACCCTAAAGTAAGCTGCATTTACTCCTAATCCTACTCTAACAACATCGTTGGTGATAAGAATATTGGTTTGATCGTTTTTCCACGATGTTCCTGTGCCGACTAGCATATATGTTGATGTTGTGTTTAGTGCACCAGCAACGTCTGTGATGCCGTCTTGGTTTTTAATCGAAACTGAACCAAACAATCTATAATAATCAGGAAAACAATTACACTTAAACGTTGGATTTCCTGAGTAAACGCTCTTTAACTGAGATAATGATTGATTGGTATCGGGCTTAATATCAAACAAAAATAGTTTGTATGTTGCTCCGGAAGTCGCCGAAGCGGTGGTCAACAACTCTATTGCCAAAACTCTTGCTGTTCCTATTCTTGATGTAGAACTGCTTTCTCCTGGATTATTTTGTTGAGCCTTAGGTGTGTTATGAAGCTCGATTAAATCATAATTTTGAAGCTCAGGAACACCTTCAACATCAGTTACTATTAAGTATGTTCCAAGAGGTGTATAAAGAGCAGAATTGTTTTGATACTTTAATGTTCTGGCTCTAGGAATATCTACAATGGTTGTAAATATTTTTTCAATTTCATATCCTTTAACGTAGGCTTTGCCCGGCTCAATTTTTAATGAAACTCTATCTCTACATAAAGTAAGAAAGTCCTGAAAAGTCCCATCCTTTTTGGTTGGATACCATGCATCTTCATATTGCACTCCACCAGCAAAGGGTCCCTCAGCCTCAACATCAGCATCATAAATTGGTAATTCAAAAAATTTATTTGCCAATTTAATGGCTTCATCTTTACTAGAACACTGAAACTCTTCTATAGGATGAGCACCACCTAAATTACCTTCTCTCAAGAAATTTTCTACAGAGACGATAAATGGATTAACAACATAATCACCAGATTCATCGAAGGTTCTTCGAGCTAACGTGTGCTCCAATATTGAGTAGTCTGTATTAACAACTCGTTGACGCAAAGTACCATCTACAAGAGCAAGTAGAGGTACAAAATCTCCTGCAGAATAGTTTATATCTGGAGCTTGATATATGTCCGCAGAAATTTTTAATCGATCTGCACCAGGCGCAGAAAAGTTTGGAGTTCCAAGAGCATTATCATATAGTGTATCATCCTCATCAGCAGTGACTACAGATTCCGACACTTTTAGTCCTACTAAAGCCGTGGGTGGTTCCAACCAGGCGGAGTCGTCGTCAATATCTCTAGGTTGAATGAAAAGTTTTTGTTGCTCAACAAATACAAAATTACCATTGAAGAAATATACACCTTCAGCAACTATAACACAGTGTGCGGTGCCTATAGCTGCGTCCTTATTTACTATATTGGCGCTTATGGGCGTTTCATCAATAGTTGTTATTAATTGATTCTTTAAAAATTTGGTGTTATCACCACTATTATCTGCCTTTAAATAATTGATGAATAGTCTTGCTTCACCACTAGAATCTGGTGGCAAAACACCAACAACCTCGGCTCTTATGTCCAGAGGTTCACTTAAACTTTTTATTGTTTTTCCCAACCAGTATTGATTTAATTGCGTTAATGTAGTAGCTAAATTTCCATCAGTCCCGGCTATTTTAATAAAGCCATAATTATTGATGTATTTTACACCTTCTTTGTCGCCAGGAATTACCTGTGCACCTTGCTCGAACAGATGGGCACCAACTCTTTCAATTTGCTTTTGAAGTAAAGATTGGAGCTGATTTAATTCTCTAGTTTGAATCGCACGACCAGGACGAAATAAAATTCGATAGAATTTTTTATTCTCGTCATAATCATCATAGTATGGATATTGATTCAGATTTACTTTTGTCATGGTATATAATTATTTATCACTAAAATTCTATGATTGCCTTGATGTCTTCCACCTGATCCGAGGATCTTAAAACAGGTCTACGATTTTCCAAGTATAAAATTTCTCCTTCAAACTTTTTAATTTCTTCAGAAACTACACCAGATGGTTTAATAGTGGCTTCACATCCAGATGTTTCACCAGTGATCAATAGCCCACTTGTGATTATTCCATAACCAGTTTCTGGTGTTTGAATATAGGTCAAAGCACCTTCGCTCAAAACTGTAGTAGATGGAATATAATCTAACACTTTTGCCTTGATTATATTTCCTGATGCATCTTCCATGGAAATTAGCTCATCAGAACGAAACAGCCCGTTGGTTCCGGATGAAATTCCTGTTAGTAACAGTTTTTTTGTGGCGATTAGTGTTGCTTTTGTTGCTAATTTGCCATCTTCATTATTTTTAACGTTTCTAATTATACCAATTTGTCGATAATCGTTGTTGATAGGAAAATCTCCTGCACCTTCAGAATACTGAAGTTTGGCATTTAGCATAACAAAAAATGCTCCTAAATCTTTCTCAGGATCCTTTCCTAATCCTTTCACAGGAGATAAAACGGCTCTTACTCTAGCCCCAGTTCCTCCCGCAGAATTTACTAAAGTAGCTTTAACATAAGTAGCACCAGCACCACTTGATAATACTAAAACTCTACTTACTTTATCTCCAGTTAAAATTGGTTTCGCCTTTACGGGAGAAGTACCATTGGACTCTAATCGCAATTCAGGTAATATTTGATATTCTGAATTTGATGAAACTTTCAAAACACCATTACTATCGGTCTTCCACGATGAGGTTAAAGTAATCTTTGCACCATCATAAGATTCAATTTTATATACCGATCCTTGACCATCACCAGAAACAATATGTATTTCGCATCCACTGTAGTGCCCTACAGATCCACTAGGTTCAACACCTCCAGTTAATGCAGAAAGATTAGCTTGTCCTTTGACAACACCACCTTCGCTAATATTTGTAGGACCGGTTAATTTACCCGAATGAGTGCGAACGAATCCTGACCCCTGAGCTTCAACAACAAATGATAATACAGCGCCGGGAGTAGCATCTTCTTGAACCTCCCATTGATATGATCCTGAGTTGTCATTTTTAATTAAAGTTTTTACAGGAATCCAACTGTCAGTTAAAAATCTAACTATATCTGATTGCTTAATTCGAGTTATGTATTTCCAAACATACCCGTCAATATCGGAATAATCTACTAAATCCGTAACAGGAGTTTTTCTCACTGGCTTTTCGGTGCTAGGAGAATTGTTACCATTTTCTAAACACACAAATACATCAAATTCATCAGTTAATGCATAAAAACTTCCGGCATATAAACTTCTGATCGATTCTTCACCGGCTCTTTCGGGAGTAGGTTGTCGATGCAAATTAGGATCTTTATCATCAAAGACGGCATACACGGTCTTTCCTGAAGAATCCCAATCAAATCTGGGAACGACCAACGATGCAGTAGTTTCTGTAATCTTTTTTAATCCCAACATTTCATCCCAAATTCTAGCTTCTTCCTCCATAGTATCTTGAGGAGCTACAGGATATAATTCATCATTTTGCGAACCATCACCCCAAACAGTGGGCTTTCCTACAAATAGATAGTGATTTCGATCTTGTGTATGTCCACCGATAGCGTCTTTAAGACCAACAACAGAATCGTTTTTAATCAGTGTGTTATCTTGACTATCAGATGTTCTATCAAAAGACCAAGTTAAATTTAATGTGGCCCGACCTTGTTCATCGTCAGAGAAACTACCATCATCATTAATAGTAATATTATTATTCAATGGCAGAGTGCGAGGATGCCCAGTGAAGTTCTCCAAAAAATCTCTCGCATTTTGCAATCGAAAGTTGTTTTTAATAATCGCAGTCATAATTTATTTCCTATATTGTTATTTAGCTACATCTTTATAAGACATCCTACCAAAATTATGTACTCACTCGCTATCTTCATCTTCAGTTATGGGACGAGAAATAACTACAGCATCAGGTAACAAATTTGTTTTTTGGAATAATTCAGTGTCAATTTTGTGAGGAGTCAGTTTCTTATCCTCAGCAAACACTGATATTGGTGTTATGGCTTTTTGGTTTCCTAAATCATTTGATGGACCAAAATAATTTGGTGTTCCTGGAAGCTCACTATTAATGTGTCTAGACTCCGCAGGTACAGGCTCATATCTAATAGGTCTAGAAAACGGTTTGTATCTGAATCTATCTCGATATATGGAATTAACAGAAGGTCCAAGTGCGTATGTTTTTGGATTTCTGTTTATATCATGTTTGAGATTTACTGATAAGTGCATCTTGGCCTTGGCGTTTACTACCTGAGAGTGAATCGTTCTCAAAAGCTCTCGGCTGCGATTTGGATATTCTGATACACCTAATTTTGCCTTTAGTACCTCTTCAGATCTAAATCCACCAAATAGCTTGTATCCTATAGGATGTATTAAAGATTTTAAAGCATTTCGATATCTAGAAATAGTCTCATTGACATAAACTACATAAGAAAATTGTTGATAATATTCACCATCATGAATGTATTTTGTGGTGGACAAGTGTCCATCTTCATTCATGTAATAGCCTGGATAATTAATGAGCGCACCAAGTTCAAAATTTATTATTGCAAATTCGTCTGCTGTGTTGCTTTCTAGTGTTATGTTTGTTAAAGGTTTACTAAGTTTATATCCTAAACCATATTTTTTGATAGATATTTTTTTGATTCCACCTTCGTCATCTACTTCTTCGATTTTTATTTGAGCACCAGATCCTGCATTTTCAATACCAATATTGAATGTTTGGCCCACCGAATACCCTTTACCAGGAACAGAAACAACACCCTTTATTGGAACAGGACTAACTCTTGCGGTGATAATCGTTTTTGTTCCATTTTCTACATATTCGGCTTCTATTATTTCTTCTGGTAAAAATGGACCTGTTATGCTAGATCGATTTAAAACCAACTCATACCCAACGGTAGAACCTTCTCGAATAGAAAAAACTCTTTCCACAAATGCAGTAGAGTTTTTTGTCATACCTCGTATTTTAAGAGATTTTAGTTTTGCTCCATTACCAGATAGAATAAACACTCTAAGTGTTTTATCTTGAACCCATTTTCCATCCGACGGTTTTAATACATCTACTCGTGGATAATAAAATTCAACGTCAGTGTCGTACAACATTCTAAAAAATAGTTTATAAGATTTTTCTGTTCCTCGTGCTCTATAAAACTGTTTTATATTTTTTAGCAACAAAGCCTTATCAGTCAAAACAGATCGAGGAATATTTGTTAAAAATTCTTTAAAAAATTGTTCAACAAACACGTCTATGCTGGTGTCGATATCTTGATAATTAGAAATTCTTCTAGAATCGTACAGAACGTTTCTCTTGCTTTCCATCCATTGATAATAGGATTTCATGAATGCAAGAAATCGAGGGTGATCTTCAGTAACAAATTCTGGAAAATGAGCTTGAACAAAATTATCTATACCAGGAAATTCTTCCGCATTGAATACCGACGGGTATAATATATTAAGATTAGATGTTATGAGAGAATCTAAACTTATTACACTCATGACAACTTAACTCTACTCAAATCGATAACATCAACAGAAATATCTTCATCATCCAATAAAAGAACCTGATTTCGCAATACAATTATGTCATTTTGTTTAGGAGTGATATGCAAATCAATATATTTTTGCTGATTAGGTATATTAGTTACTAACAAATCTTTAATTAGTATCTCTCCTGTGTCGTAATCAACCGAACCTACATTAGGATTTATCACAATTTTTTTGTCATTAAATAAGTAATACAAAAATAATGTTCCAGCACCGTCGTCAGCCAACATTACCTTTTTATTGACATAGAAAAACTCTGTGCTGTTTATTGCTGCAATAGAATTTTTAAAATCTCCTCTATCAATCGCATTATTTAAAACGATCTTAAAGGAGTTTTGAACATCAAACGCTGGACTCAATCGATACTTTATTTTAATCTCTGTTAAATTACTTTCTATCGAAGAGTCGGTCGAGTCGATAACATTTAATAGCTTAGAATATCTAAAGTCAGAATCAAATCCGACCAAAGATGTGTTTTTATAATTTTTTATAGAATCATATATGGAATTTCTTAGATCATTAATGCTCTTAGAAGTTTTATGTGGGAAATAATTTACTCGGGAGTTCACAGTCATTCTGATATATTCTGGCTCAAGCAGAATGACCTCTACAGATATTAGATTTCGAGGTTTGATATAATTATCAACAATATTTTTTCTATCATCTTCATTTAATCCATATCCTGTTACGGGCTTGATAGCACAGAATACTTTGCCATAGATAGGAGGATCATTATCTTCTCCACCCCAAACTCTAACGTGCTCGATTGCAGGAATATCTTTCTTTAACAGTGTTTCATAATCTGATTTTGTGACGGCTCTATTTTGAGCCTCATACGCTCTGGGTGCTAACAATTTAATCGACTCTATTGACTCCTGTGGTGCATAAGCAGCCTCACCGCCGGCTGGCTTAACAACATTTATGGTCATTATTCCACCCAAATATGCTCCTCCGGGGGAATTAATTCTAAATGCTTTTGCTCCTAGTGCTTGATTTCCTGTAGGAACAATATATTCAATGTTTATAATATTTCCATTTACTAAAGATTTTCCTAATATACCATCACCAAATATTAATTCATATTTGTTATCTGATGTTTCTTGCAAGAAATATACTGCGTCGTTTGAATCTAATAAATTGATGTCATCAAACAAATTAAATACCGTAACGCTGGAATTAGTAGAAGAATTTTGAACCGTAACCTTTAATGTAGAAGTATCTACATTTTTATTAGGAATAATATATCGCTGTTTAATTACTGCTGTTTTGTCCACAGTCCAATTATAAGTAAATTTTTTCCCTTCCAGCAGATCAACACCAGATGCAATATATTTTCTAACACCTATTTGTTTAAAATATACAGAATTTTTCGGGTAAAAACTATATCGTATATCGTTTACGCTAGTATAAAATTCTTTGTTTGTGTCGATTATCATATTTAATGGTGGAGTTGCACTTTCAGGAAACTCCAATACAACATCAATCTTAGCAGCCAAACATCTTGCTGATCTGGGTGTATATCCCAAATGTTTTGATCTGGAAACTACGCTTTCTCGCATAGAAGCAGAATCTAAAAACATTTCGCTGGCCAACATATTCAAATAAAATCCGTTGTATGCTGTGTTGTATGCTAAAACATCTAGCAACACTGACATGGACGAACCATCAAAATTATAGTCTTTAAATTGATCCTGTTGTTTTAGGAAATTTTTTAGATTATTTTTAATCTGTTCAAAATCCAATTCTGTGTATTTTATATCGCTCATATGTTTAACGCAATCTTTCTAAAAATATGTCTACAGAAGAAACATCTGAAGTTTCATTCACAGCGAACACTAAATGAACATTATATCCAGTTTCATCTGGATTTACCGATACTTGAAGATCTAAAATCTCAACTCTAGGTTCATATATTCTAATTATATCACTTATTAAAACTTGAATACTTATTTGAGTGAGAGGACTTACAGGCTCAAACAACAGTTGTTTTAAATTACCACCTAAATTGGGTCTAAATGGTCGCTCGTAAGTTCCAGTTAGCATCAAATTTCGTATAGAACGTTTGACTGAATTGGCGTCTGTTAGTGTGTTTATGTCTCCCGAAACTGGATGTGGGATGAAATCAAAATCCAAATCTGAAAATTTCCTTACCGTCTTTTCGAGACGTATCTCGCCCGCAGAATCGGTAAACATTTTTCGATAGTCGTTTGTCATGAGGAAATAACACTATAAAAATATACAATTTATTTATGCTAGTTGTTGAATAGCTATGGGTAATTTCCACAGTGTACTATTTGACAGATTTTCTGGTTCTAAGATCAAAATTGATTCGATCATTAAATGGACCTGTCAAACACTGATGTCTCTCTGCTGAATCCAAAATTAAATTCTCAGCACCTCCAGGAACAACCCAAAACATTTGCTTTGGATATTTGGCTCCAGCTTTGCTCCAGCGGCACATATGTCTAACGCCGTCCTCAAACATTTCTTGTCTAGCTGGGCTGTCTATTAAATCTCCTGGTATGTGAACTGGTCTAACAATTTCCCACTTAGTTATTTGCCCATCTGGATGTTGAAATTTTATTACAACAGCCTCAAGCTGTCCTGTAGGCAGAGCTTCTCGTAGCTCGTGATTTGGGCCCGCAGCCGAAAGAGTAACTAACTTTTTGTCACTGTCAGATATAGGTTTATACACATCTCCTACAGTTCCTTTTGGAAGTAAGTATCCATATTTAGGAGACGCTTCAACTGGCTTTTCTTCTATCTTGTCCTCATTATCAGCATCATTAGGGGTAGCTATAGGACTAGAATAAGGAGGATTTGGAGCAAAAACTTGTCCAGCCAAATGTATTTGTGGTGCCTGAAGAACAATCATGCTTGCTGATTGAAGATTGATTTCCCCTGTAGCCTTTATATGTACTACACTTCCTTTAGAACACACATAAACTCCTTCGCCAGCGATGGTTCTAGTTTCTTCTCCTATTCCGGTGAATACGCTTTTGCCAACTCTAGTGTTTATGGACTCGCCTATATTTCCATTAAGATTTGCTCCAACTTGTCTATTATGATCTGAACCAGAATTTAAGTTTATTACAGTTCCGGCTTTCAGTCGATATGCATCTCCAGCATCTAAATTCATGCTCTTTTTTGTGGCATTGTAATAATCTTCGTATATGAAGTTATATTGAGACTTTTTAATCTTATTAACTTCGAGTCCGTTAGGATGGATTTCTGTGAAAGTTCCTGATCTGTGATACCAATGCAATCTTTGAGCACCTGGCGAATCATCAACTTCTATGACATGACCTGACTCGCTTTCGTACACATGGTTATATGGATACTTGGCATTATATGGTGTATCAGGCTCTGAAAAAGCTAGTGGTTCACTTCCGGAGTCTCCTCCAACACCGGCGGCTTCGTAACCTCCACCTTCACCAGAGTCCATTTCTCCTCGTTTTAGAGCTACGATGGTTTCTTCAATTTTTTCATTTCTACTAAGACGAGATGTGGATGGTTCCATCAATCGATTTTCTAGAGGATATCGTGACATAGGAGCAGAAGCAACAGAAGTGCTAATTTGTCCACTAAAAAATTCTTTCTCGTTGTTAGGCACACCATCATTATCTAAGTCCAACATCTTGTCAGCATCGGATTGATCGTATTTACCATCTTTGTTTACATCAAACTTATATCTGTCTGCACTATAATCTGTAGTTAGTTGTCCAAACGCAGTATTTGCTCCAGGCAGTCGTTGTCCATCACCATATTTACCAGATTTTGTGTTAGACTGTTGTTCCTGATCGGCACTCGCTTCACCTTCTTCTAGGGGTGCCATATCAGGTGGTCGAGGAACATTATCAGGAGTTAATTGATCGTCGGGTGTGGGGTCACCATATCCACTTTCTGTTTTGGAGGGTTCTTCATCAATTCCGGGAATATAACCTACAACAATAGGCTTTTGTGCTTCTTTTCCGTCTAGGAAAAACCCCCAACACCAGTCACCTTCTCTAGGCCCAACTGAATTTCTTCCATGATCTAGTGGTAGTGAGGGTACGGCCCAAGGAAGATCTTCTGTGGGCAGCTCCATTCTATCTTCTGTGTGCCAACCAAATATACGGACACGAAGGCGACCAAGGAAAATAGGATCTTTTCGATCTTCAATTACTCCTTTCCACCAAATAAAGCCGTCTTTACCAAAGAATGATGTGTCCATATGTACAAATAGTATTCAAGCAACAATACTATTTATTACACTTAGGAAACAGAAGTTTCGACATCAGTTTTCTCAATAAGATCGTATGATTTTGTATGTGCATCGCAGGCTGTATAAACCCAAGATTTTCCTCTAAGACGTCCTGCTTTGCCACAAACCTCGCATATACTAGCCGACTCGATCTCAGCATCTTCTATTATTTTATCCACTACTGGGTCATAGTGCGAAAGATGGAATCTAAGAGTTCCATATTTTTCTTTAATTTGAGTAATTACAATTTCTTTTCTTATATTTTCAGGAAAAGTCTTGATATGATCATTTAATTTGGTACACAACCTAAATAAAAGATCAAACCAGCCGTCATCACACTGAACAGGAAACCATCTATATGAAGTAATTCCAGGTCCTATTTCCTCAACAATAAAAAATGTGTTGGTACCAAATAGAGTCGGAGCCGCCTCATACAGCTTTTTACACAAATCTACATTCATAAGTTTCATTAAATACAATCCAAGTAATTGTTTCTTTCTGCAACTACATCATTTCTTTTTTCTATAAGCAAAAATAGCTTTTGATAGAAGTCTCTGATAGCCTTCGCTCGCTTGGCGCAATCAAGAAGATTTTGTTCCTTCTTATTTCTAAAGGCTCGAATAATATCATCTTCGTCAATAGTAAAAGATATTTTATTAAATACCATATCCAACGCCTTACTATCACCATTTCGCAAAGCCAACAAAATTTCTGAGTTATCCGAAAAAAGTTGCTCGGCTTCTTTTGTCATCGCTTTATTCATCTTATACATATTATTCTCCAATTATTAAGAATCAAACCAACAAATAAATCTAGTTGCGGTATCATCACCAATTCTTTCCATAGCCATCATAGAGCAAATGGTTGTGTACAGCGGTAAAGATTCATATGGATGAAAAGTATATTTCATTAAAGTCTTTTCATCTTTATCTTTAATAAAATTAATAAGTTCTTTCTTTTTTTTATTAGAAATTCCTGAAAGCTCGTCGTAAAATTCTATATACTGCAACAAATAGCGTTTTCTAATCAAGATTAGCTCATCTACAGTCAACCAAGTAACGCTATGATAGTCAGGACACGCAATCATATTTTGACTATCGACGGTCATTTTATTATTGTGGTAAATGGTATTGATTCTATCAAATTCGGTTTTTGAAATTAGTTTTTGTCCCAGTAAATCTCTTCTGTGTGCTGTATACTCTTCGTCGCTAACAATTCGCAAATAGTATTCATTTGAACACTCCCACGACATTGGAGGATTAGTTGGTAAACCTCTAGTAGCAATCACAGGAGCTTCCAAAGATCTAACACCAGCAATTAGACCAAACATCAAATAATCTCGACCAAAATTGATTTGACCACCATAAGTATCAACGTAACATTTCCCTATGGCCAAATCTTTTTTGGAGTAGTGTTCGATGTATGCGTGTATATCACAACCCATTTTATTACCAAAAAAGTAAATTGTGTTTATACTTTTATTATATCAATCTCTAAATTCAAAGTCAATCTTTAATGACGTGATCTTGTCTCTTTTATCTTTATCCAATTTTTGGATATCATCGACTATTTTGGATAATATCAACGTGGTAAAATTTGATACGTCTTTGGGTAATATCCACATCCCAACCAAAAATCTAATTTTTCCAATTTTTGTTGCTACGCCACTAAAGAAAAATCTGGCTAATGATGATAAATCCAACCCAAATCGGTTTTGCATTTACATATATCCTCGTTCAAACATTCGGCGATCTTTTTCTAGCTTTGCCAACTTTAACATTTCTGTCATTTCTTTGATGTCTCTTTCCATAGAAGTTTCTTGAGAATTTTGGGCAAGCTCTACCTGTGCACACAAATATTCTATATGATCATCTAGCATCCATATCTCTCGATTCAACTCTTCATCAGTAAGAGAAATCAACAAATCTCGATAAATTAAAAGTTCTGGGCGTTCTGACATACTATTCATCTCCACCAAAAAGTTTTACTATTTCATCAGATAATTCCATCACTCGTCGATTGATTCTGCGGCTCATAATACTTTCCGCAGCTTGTCTCTTGCCGGTGTTTGAACCAAAAGAAAGTGCATGACGCATTTTCACCAATTCATTAATCTCAGCAATTAATTCTTGAACATCTTTTTCACTTTTTTTACTCATAATTTAATCCTCACCATCTTCGCTGTCTAGTGCATAGCACAGACCACCAATAATAAGAGTCACAACAAACAACAATAAAAAAATTAATATATGCATAATATACATCAACTTCTAGTTAACCCGATAATTTTTTCTATTTGCTTTTCTATCATGGGTTTTCTGTTTGGCCAATATATGTACTCCTTATCAGCAGTCTTTAGCAATTTTACCAAGAAGGGAACAATTAGCTTTTCTACCTCCAGCAATTTTTGTTTATATACTTCCACCGTTTGTTCGGTTTCTGCAACAACTTTATTATACTCTTCTTCACTGACCGCAGAAAATCCGAAATCATCTTCCGCATCAAGATAGTCACTCATTATGGTTTTAATATCTGTCATAATTAATACTCAAAGATAGTCAACAAAATGCCATTATCATTGATACGATTCTTTATATCAGGTTTTTGATCATAGAATCCTATTACTACTAGACCACCAGGATCCAGAGGAAAACTATCGGGTAAAGAACCTAAACTAATAGTAATAAAACCATATAAAGACAAAATAATTCTACTCATTGGACTCCTTTCTTTTGGCATTAGCTTGTGCTTTACGTTCAGCATCAAACGGAACATTAAACTTATCTAGCTGTCGGTGCATAGCTCTAAATCTAGCTAACTCAACTTCTCTGATAGCTTCCAATGTTAGCAACTCGTGTCGAAGTTCCATAAGATCGGCGCTGTGCTTTTGTACCACATTAAGAACATAATAATTATCAATTTCAGCTTCGTGCATCTTAGATGCGTAGTGTTCTCCTACTCGCATGGATAGTTTTACGTCAGCAATTTTTTTCATCAATCGCTTTCTTTCTGTTTTATTAGAATCTAAAGATTTTTTAGAATCCACTATAGACATTCTAATATCTGCAATTAAATTATCCTTTGGTTTTACCCGCATATTACCTCGCACCTAAAGAAGTTAAACAAATAAGCATAAAACTTCCTACAATATACAAAAAAAACATTTTAATTATCCTAATATTTTAGTGGCATCACAACTTTGTGTACACAGTGCGTAGCTGTGGGACTTTTTTGCTTACACGCATCACAAATAGTTGGTGACGTGTTGTTTGAAACAGATATGCTGTATGCTGGTTGTTGCGGAGCCAAATTATACGACCCAATATAAGGATCTGGTGTATAATACGATCGATCGTTAAGTCTGGCCCAAAAGGTTTCTTTTTCTACTAGATATTGCACAAATTTAAGTACAGCTCTAGAAAGATTAGCCTCACTGTACTGATCGGGTGTGGTGGTGTCGGGCATAGAATTAATTTTGGTTTGAATCCACGACAGTAGTAGTTCTAAATCTTTTTTTGTATATTCAGTCATAATATAGTATCTATGCTACTTTTCCTTCGCTGCGGTGAATACGATCTTGAGTTTGTGTCAACAATCGTTTAAACATTCTTATTTGGGCTCCAATTACTCCACTAACCTCGTGTGTAGTAAGTGTGCAAGCATAGCCCAATATTGTAACCTCTAGGTCTTCGTACGGATGTTTTTCCGCCAAATCATCACTAACACGATGTAGTGTATGTAGTATTGCTTTATATTTTTCTACTAATTCAAAGTCGCTAAGTGGCGTTTTTACATCTAGGTCCATAAATGCTCTCTAACATCAATAATTCGCTTCAACATATTAGCATCTTCTGTACTATATTGTCTTGTTAATTTTAAATATTCTTCAAACCCAATTTCTAACGTATCCAAGTTTGTTCTGTGTGGTCTAACGTCCTTCCACCACAAGTATATTTCCAATATTTCTCGTGCTGCATGAGCTTGTTCAGGACTTCTTTGATCTGCAGGCAAACTATTATCATCGAATGTGGCTTCTAGTAGTAAGTTAGCAACACCTCGCTCACGAGAACGAAACCATTCGCTGCTACGAAACACCCTAGGCACTTGTCGTAGTACACGCTCTAGTAGTGAGGGCGTTTTGTCGTGATTTGTCCAATATAAACTAGCTTGTTCAATTTCCACATAGTCAGTAACTAGCTGCATAACAGCATGAAGCATTATGGTATCTTTATCCCAATAAGTAGCTGCAAGTGTCTTTATTTTAACAATATTATATCGCTGGGTAGTACGGAAAGCGATCCAATCTATCACTCGACTACAAACTCGCTCAAATACCATCTTTCACCTCCGCTTAGTCCAAACGCTTTAGTATCCAAATATCTTTATCCAAAAAGATAGTCGTCTTCAGTACCTTCATCAATCCAAACTCTCACTCGTACACACAAGAACTTAATAAACACTTCACGATATCGCTGGCTCAAGTAATACTCATCAAGATAAGGCTTTCTAATCTTACACACAGGCACCAAAACCCAATGACAAGGGTTCAGTATCACAGCAATTTCACCACCGCTATAGCTCAACCAACGCATAATTATCGCTCACGCTCGCTATTATATCTATCAACAATACTTAACCAATCACGACCGTCACACTCGTGGCCAAGATTACCAAAACGGCTGTGGTACTCAAGGATTTCCTTAACAAACAATTCACGATCACTATCACACAATGTTTCCCAACATTGGTGTATTTGCTGACACACGGCACTTACCACATAGGTACGACGACCTAGTGCATATCTAAATGCACAAAACAGTATTACAGGATCTACACTACTCATACGACAGTTTATCAAAGATTGGTTTTAATTGAGTAAACACCGCTGCTGCATCACGCTTGCTTAATCGTAGTTGGTTAAGTTGTATCATAGCGCATAAACCATTTACGAATGCTTGTGAAGTTATCATTTGTTCGTGACGATTCATACCACGACGTTGTACACACTTTTGGTAGTATTGCTTAATGACGGTGCTGGCTTCTTGAGCTTTTTCGCTCAATTCCACTTGAGGCTTACTTGGGTTCCGGCGTGGCTTGCTCATTTTTAGACTCCTTATCAGTAGTTAATTTACCTAGTGCAAAGGCTTCTGAACTATTCAGTAGTGCTTCAGTAATAGTCACGCAGTCACTAATAAATGCCGGGCACACTACTACACCATCTACTGAACCTTTGAGTACGCCTCCGGTACGAGTTTGTAGCTGGATCAGGGCTACTTTCTGAAATAGTTCCAGCTTATTCTGAGATTTTTGGTCCATAGAAATTCCAAGGCCTCCGTTTTTGTGTATATTCTTATATTATAGGCTCTATTAAATCTTGTCAAACAGAAAATGCTTATACAGCAATTTGGATTTGGACAAAAATTTAACTTACTTTGACAGAGCTTTGTTTAATTCTGAGGATTTCCAATAAGTTCCACGAGGTATTTCATAAATGTCTCTAAGAACTGCGTGTAAACGCTGCTTCAACTCACGATAGTTGGGAGGAAAATCATCACCAAAATTCCGCATATACTTTGGACCACCGTACGCACCGTTTTGACTGTGCTCCAAGTTTAAAAGTTTTCCGCTAGAGTCGTGAAGTGTAATAGACCAATAGTGTACTCGTATAGGTTGCGGTGAAGTGGAGCCGGCTACGGAACGATCTTTAATCCACGCATCTTTGATAATTTCTAGAATATATTTGGATTTATTGGCGGAGATGGTGATTTCGGCCTTGTAATCGAATCCCTTGGACTTATACTCAGTTCTTGGACCTTCTGTTACTTTGTAATTTAAAACTTTTGCGTCAATATCGTACACTTTAAAAAAAGATTTAACTTGCGCTATCATTTCATTAGCAGATTGCTGTGCTGATACTGAGCGAACGTACTTTTTAGAAGTAAATTCGTCGGAGTAAATGGAAGACTCTGCACAAAATGTTTTAAAATTTTTCATACGCATTATTTATCAAAATTTTATATAGCAATATTTTTTTTGGACGAAATTTTGGATTCTGAGGTTGGAGTCACTTATTGGTATCTTTGTTCTTTTTATTTTCTGGTTTAAAAGTCAAATTTCACTTTTATTCCCGATCTCATTTTACCTCCACTTACACCACCATACGTCATGAAGCCAAAAAATTTAAGTTTAGGCAACTCTGGTAATTTCAATAGATTTTTACCGTGTCCTGTATAATACATCTTTATTTGATTTAGACCTCTAAAATGCACGGCAAAGTAATTATCGCTATTTTCGGCAAAGTGATGTTTTATAAGTTCCAAAGCAGATGCTAAAAAGTCTTCATTAGTAACTTCAAACTCTTTAGGTAATTTACCACTTTTAATAACACCTCGGTCGCCTGGGAAGCCCGTCTCGGGGTTTCCATAGTGTTGGTAGTAATCGACCAAATCGGTCATAGAGGATATTCCTTTAGCAACAGTAGATAGCTTTACTGTTTTAGTAGTAGCGTACCTTTTACCAGACTTGGGATCTCTGTATAGATCTATAGTACCATGCTTTAAAAATAGAGGCACCAATAGGTCTGCGAAGGGATGACTGTGATTTCTGCCTATGGATACGTCAAATAAGGTAATTAATGAGGATGTTCCACCACTTGAACCTTTAATCTCAAACTGTACTTCTACATCATCGTACTTTACCACTAGATCGGGTTTTGTACTACCTGGTTGAGCCGAGGAAACAAACTGATAGGACTTTCCATGATTGGATGCTATTTTCTGGACTTGCTCATTTACTAGCTTTTGTGATTGAGCACCAGCGCCTACACGAGCTTGGGCACCCCCGGAAGGCTTTTCCACATGAGATAGTAATATATACCCATCTACTTTGCTGGATACGCCTTTCAAACTTACGGCAGCAAAGGTTTGTTTAGAGGATTGTCCTTGTTTAATACCAATTTGCGAACCTGTAACTAGCGTAGGAGGAAAGGTAAAATGCACTTTAGCACCTTTCTCTAGAGTTTTAATTAATACACCTTTATTAGATATTAATGCTGTGCTTTTAGCTGTGGGAAACCCTTGCTTATATCGTACATCAGTCTTGGATAGTGGAGCATATTGTGTTCTTTCACCAGATTTTGGGAATCCCTTAATTTTAGGGAAATTCATAGGTGTAAATGTGGCCATTCGTGAATCTCTATAAAAATAATAAAAATACAAATATAAA
>Ga0214921_10000156_pt1 | contig 130392 bp, 114 predicted proteins | sample LL1505_MetaG_FD_177992 | JGI IMG/M metagenome (GOLD analysis project Ga0214921, IMG submission 177992) | Freshwater microbial communities from Lake Lanier, Atlanta, Georgia, United States - LL-1505 | ecosystem: Environmental > Aquatic > Freshwater > Lake | place: USA: Georgia | collected... | reverse complement strand
AGTCGGTTGCACCACCACCACCAGAAGATCTCCAGTATGCCGCGTTACATCCCGAACCTTGTCCACCTACGTAAACATTGATGGTAGTTCCTGCTGCAAGATAAACATCACCTTTAGAATATCCTCCACGGCCTCCGAATACAGAGTTTGGATAATAAACATCATTTCCACCTTGGGCACCCCAAGCTTCTAAGCTATAGGTACCACTCACTGGCGCTGTAAATGTTTGCGCGGAACCTGTATAGTTAAAGGTTTGTGAACCTCCTTGAGGTGTTGTTGATTGTACATAGTAGGTTGTCGTATTATTCAAGACAGGTGTTGTGTAAACAGCTCCGGTACCTAAAGCACCCGTAGCATTTGCATTTGTCCACCAAGCATAATCATTTACGCTTCCACTTGCAGTTAAGGTCGTTGTAATTGAATTCTGACCGCAGAAAGCAATGTTTCCAGCTACAACAGGTGCAGCAATTGGGTTCACTGTAACTACGACTGGCACTATAGCAGAAGCACAAGGGGTAGTCAAAGAAGTAATGGTAACCAATCCATGACCGGTATTGATTCCACCAACATTCACTGGATTGGTTCCTGCGTTATAGGACCCAGCTCCACCGCCGCTTCCGTCGTTACCGCTATGGTATCCACCAGCACCACCAGAGTAACCTCCGCCACCGCCACCGCCACCGGTGTTCCCGTGGGTTCCGCCTCCGCCACCAAATCCTCCTATGCACGCGGCTTGTGATGAGTTGTTCCCTCCGTTACCTCCATTTGAGAAGGATTGTCCGCCAGTACCATAAACGCCGTTACCACCGTTGGAATTGAATCCACCTCCTCCAGAAGCACCGCTGTTACCACAACCGTTTCCACCCGCACCGGCAACCCCTCCAGAAGTACATCCAGACGCTTGTCCATTGTTGGCTGTAACTGCATGCGCATTATAGAGCGAAGAATTTGGATCATATTGTCCACCACCGCCACCTGCGATAACCAAAGGAAGGTTGTTAGATGTTACTACAAAAGATCCACCACCACCAGAACCTGATTGGGAGTACCCACCAGATTGACCAACAAGAATTTGAAGTTGTTGACCTGCAGTTAAGTTAAAGTCACCTCTCATTTGTGCACCTCGACCAAAGTTGTTGTTTCCACCTCCTTGTGCTCCAAAGGCTTCAATGCGGTAAGTACCTGTAGAAGGTACAGTCCATAATTGAATTCCATTGGAAGAAGTTACGTTTCCTGCAAGGTTAGTGGCTGCATACGCATTGTTCACTTGACCTTGGCTCGGACCATATTGACCTGTTGCCGAACAGTTGGTAAACGTATATACGTTTCCATTTCCAGCACCGCTGTTAGATGTTACGTAATAAGTAGATGTTCCTATAAGGGCTGGAGTAGTTAGGGTTGCACCCGTTCCAACTTGAACAGTCGCAGCAGAATCAGAATACCAAGTGTAGTTGTTTGCACCACCACCAGCTGCTGATAAAGTTACTGTCTGACCACAGTTGATTGTTGCATTTGCTGCAATTGGTGAAGCAGGGGCATTTACCGTTACGGTAACTGGATTGTTAACAACCGCACAAATTCCGGTAGAACTACTCACATAATACGTTGTTGTATTTCCTAATTGAGGTGTTGTAAAGCTTGCACCAGTCCCCAATTGGATTGTACCTGCAGCATCACTAAACCAATAAATATTACCATTACCAACGGCTGTCAGGGTAGCTGTTTGGCCACAGTTTACTGTAGCATTTGCTGCCGTAGGTGAAGGAATAGGGGTTACAGTTACGGTAACTGGTACCAATAGAGATAGACAATTTGCACTAACCGGTGTGATGGTTAAGGATCCGCTTGTTTGTGCAAGAGCTCCTCCACCTACGATGCTTGTTATGTTTGATGCTGCTGCGATCGCGAAATTACTACCGCCACCGCCGCCACCGCCGCCACAGCTTGCACAACCAGGTGTAGTAGTTCCACCACCACCACCAGTAAATCCACCGCCGCCGCCGCCGCCGCCTGATAATCGTTCTTGAGATCCTCCGCAACCACCAGTACCACCAGAGCCACCACCACCAAATCCACCTGCACCAGAGTTACCTCCACAAGAACCATATTGAGATGCAGCTGCAGTAATACCGTATCCACCGCCACCACCACCAGTTCCGAAATCTCCTTGCGTTGCACCACCTAAACCTCCACCTGAAGCGTTACCCGCAGCACCAGGAATACTTCCCGTTCCACCTATACCACCCGCTGGAGATACGGCATTGACACCTGCAGCGCCACCAAGTCCACAAGAGCCTTGTGTACCAGAAGAAGCACCTCCATTCCCACCATTTCCAACTTGTGGACAGCCTTCATTACCGGCTGCACCACCACCACCACCAGCAGAAACCAAGTGATTGTTTGCTGCATCGAGTACGCCAGTGAAACCTCCACCGCCGCTTCCGCTTCGGTTGTATTGACTGTTTCCACCTGCTCCACCTACGATAATAGACAACACTTGTCCAGGCGTAACAGGGATGGTCGCTACCATTTTACCTCCAGCACCAGCTTGGCCACCATTTCCAGGTTGAGCTCCACCTCCAGCACCATTGGCATCAACCGAAATTGAAGTTACACCAGCAGGCACGGTATAATATTGAGTGTTACCTGTATAAGAGAAGCTTACAGGTTGCGCATTGTTTACATTACCTGAAGCTACGTAATACGTTGTGTTAAGGGCTAGGGCAGGCGTTGTAAAGTTCGCGCCATTTCCAACCACAACGGTTCCAGCTGAATCTGAATACCAAACGTAGGAGTTAGCGCCTCCACCGATTGCTGTTAAAGTTGCTGTTTGACCACAACCAATGGTTGTCGGTGCTGCGGTTGGCGCTGCCGGAGCAAGTACTGTTACGGTAACAGGATTGTTAACCAAAGCACATTGTCCAGATCCACCACTCATATAATAGGTAGTGGTTGAAGACAGTTGAGAAGTTGTGTAAGTAGCTCCGGTTCCTAAACCATTGGTACCCGCTGCATCGCTATACCAATAAATCGTGCCATTTCCAACGGCATTTATAGTCGCTGTTTGACCACAGTTTATTGTAACGTTGCTCGCAGTAGGAGCAGGAATAGGGCTTACAGTAACCGTTACAGGAACTGGAACGGAAGCACAAGGCGTAATCAAAGAAGTAATGACAACATAACCATGACCTGTATTTACACCACCTGCGTTCACTGGATTGGTTCCTGTGTTGTAGGATCCGCCACCGCCGCCGCTTCCATCGTTTCCGCTGTGGTATCCACCAGCACCACCAGAGTAACCTCCGCCACCGCCACCGCCACCGGTGTTACCGTGGGTTCCGCCTCCGCCACCAAATCCACCTATGCAAGCCGGTTGTGATGATTGATTGCCTCCATTGCCTCCATTTAGGAAAGAAAGTCCTCCTGTTCCGTAGCTACCGCTTCCTCCATTCGTAATGAAGCCACCACCACCAGAGGCACCGTTGTTTCCACAACCGCTACCACCCGCACCGGCAACACCTCCAGAAGTACATCCAGACGCTTGTCCATTGTTTGCTGTAACCGCATGAGCATTGTAAAGCGATGAATTTTGATCGTATTGACCGCCACCACCACCAGCAATGAGCAAAGGTGTATTGGCAGAAGTAACCACAAAAGTCCCTCCACCACCTGAACCGGATTGGTAGTACCCACCGGATTGCCCAACAAGAATTTGAAGTTGTTGTCCAGCCGTTAAGTTAAAATCTCCTCGGATTTGAGCACCACGACCAAATTGGTTGTTACCGCCTCCTTGTGCACCAAAAGCTTCAATTTGGTAAGTACCTGAAGCGGGTACAGTCCATGTTTGAATTCCGTTGTTTGAAGTAACATTTCCTGCAAGATTGGTTCCAGCGTATGCGCTGTTCACCTGACCTTGTGTTGGACCATATTGTCCTGTTGCAGAACAGTTGGTAAATGTGAATACGTTTCCATTTGCTGCACCTGAGCCAGAGGTAACGTAATAAGTACTTGTAGAATATAAAGTTGGTGTTGTCCATGAAGCACCTGTACCAACCAAGTTGGTTGCTGCTGCATCGGAATACCAGTTGTAAGTGTTTCCTCCACCACCAACTGCGGATACAGTTGCGGTTTGACCACAGCTAATCGCAACAGGTGATGCTGTTGGAGCAGCTGGAGGTGTAACCGTAACAAGAACGGGTACCAATTGCGAAAGACATCCGGCACCTGTCCAAGAAATTTTAGCAACACCATTTCCAGCATTACCGGTCATCAGACCTCCTGCAGGGTTTGGCATCGAAGAAGCACCGTCGGTTACTTGGGTTAGCAATAGGGAAGGAGCTACATAGCCTGAGCCGCCGCCTCCGCCGCCTCCGGCATAACCACCAGCGCCACCGCCGTACCAACCGCCGCCACCGCCGCCACCTTGAATACAGTCTCCTGTATTTGTAGAGGAAGTTGCACCTAAACCAAATCCTGAAGCGATTGAAGGGGATTGTGAGTTTCCACCTGTGTTTTGTGTACCACCTGATCCTGCAGGACGGTACCCACAATCATTACCACTACACGTACCTGATACACCTGAAAGACCACCACCTGCACCACCATTTCCTTGATATTGACAAACGCAAGTACCACCTGCGGCACCACCACCTCCTCCTGCGACCACAAGGACAGCATTTTGGTTACCAGAAAGTGAAGCCAATGTTCCGTTAGAAGTAGCGATGTGCGTAGCCCCACCACCTGTGTAGCCAGGATCATTACCATTTGGATTTCCTGCACCACCACCATTGTATGCATTCATGCTTGAAGATTGGAAACCTTGTTGACCCAATGCCAGGTAAATGGTTTGACCAGCATTTAACGTTACGTCGCCTTTAGAGTATCCGCCATTTCCCCCTGAACCATAGCAATTGGATCCACCACCACCTTTTGCGCCCCAAACCTCTAAGGTATAGGTTCCGGTAGAAGGAGCAGTAAACGTTTGAACGCTACCATTGTAGCTAAAAGATTGTGATCCCGACGCTTGTGAAGCAGCTGAACCTACGTAATATGTCGTTGTTGCATTTAGGGTAGGTGTTGTCCAAGAAGCACCTGTACCTACTTGTGTTGTCCCCGCTGCATCTGAAAACCAATTGTAAATGATACCGTTGGAAGCTGTTAATGTAGCCGTTTGACCACAGTTAATGGTAGTTCCATTCGCTGTTGGGGGAGGGGTAGGAATTACGGTTACGGGAACAGCTACCAATGTGGATCCACATTGCGCTCCAGCAAAACTAATGTTCACCAAACCATGACCATTATTTAGTGTTTCGGAAACGAAAGTACCTGTGTAGAAACATCCGCCTCCACCACCAGCACCTACTCGGCAAGCGCCACCACCACCGCCGGAATAACCACCGCCGCCGCCGCCGGCCGCTTCGTAACTTGTACACATACCTGCGCCTGCGCCGCCACCGAAACCACCATTGGTACTTGAATTCCAGTTTCCACATGAAGTAGAATTAATTCCGCCTAAACCTCCATTTGCAAACATTTGTCCAGGATTACCATAATATCCTGCTGTTCCATTTCCGTTCCATCCAGCACCGCCACTACCACCCGTACCACCACCACCAGATCCATTGCTTCCTGCACTTCCACCTTGACACCAGCTTCCACCAGACATCACACCGTTGGAACCGGCTGTAACGTTGTAAGCACTTGCATCTACACCATTTAATGTATATGGGTATGAGGGGCTTCCTTGAGCAGCGCCACCACCACCACCAGCGATTAGGATTGGTTGATTTGTTGTTTGGTTGAACAAGAATGTTCCACCACCACCACCACCGGCCCAGCCCGTGTTAAAGTCTAGGTTTCCTCCTTGCTGTCCAACTAAGATTTTTATAACATGACCTTGTGTCAAAGTTGTTGTAACGGTAATTGATCTTCCGCTACCACCAATCGCATTGTTAGCGTTTCCTCCTTTGGCACCCGCCGCCGTGATTGTATAGGTTCCTGTAGAGGGAACCGTCCATTCTTGAATACCTTGAACCGAAGATGATACCAATCCCGCTAAGCTTGTTCCTGCATAGGCAGCAGTCATTTGAGCGAGTGTAGGTCCTGTATTTCCGGTAACATTACAATTGGTAAAATTCAATGTTGTATTTACAGGATTGGGATTGGCTTGCACATAATAAGTTGTGTTGGTAGACAAAACAGGGGATGTGAATGACGCACCTGATCCTACTTGTGTGGTTCCAGCGGCATCAGCATACCAAACGTAGTTGTTTCCTCCTGCAGCGGTTAAGGTTGCTGTTTGACCACAGTTGATGGTTGTTCCATTTGCTGTTGGGGGAGGGGTAGGGATTACCGTTACGGTAACTGGGTTGTTTGCCAACGCACATGCGCCTGTACCGCCACTCATATAATAGGTTGTTGTTGATGACAAGGTTGGCGTCGTAAAATTGGCTCCTGTTCCTAATCCATTTGTAGCTGCTGCATTGTCATACCAATAAATGGTACCATTGCCAATCGCATTAATGGTAGCCGTCTGACCACAGTTGATGGAAACATTACTTGCCGTAGGTGCAGGGATAGGGGTTACGGTTACGGTTACTGGCACCAATTGTGAAAAACATTGTGCACCAGCAAAACTAACATCTACAAAACCATGACCGGTATTAAGCGTTTCAGATACATAATTTCCTGTGTAGAAGCAACCGCCTCCGCCTCCAGCTCCAACACGGCATCCGCCACCGCCACCACCAGAGTAACCTCCTCCACCACCGCCGATGGCCTCGTAACTTGTACACATTCCGGCACCACCACCGCCACCGAATCCACCATTGGTACTTGAGTTCCAAGACCCGCATCCAGCTAGATTGATTCCACCAAGACCACCTTGAGCGAAGGTTTGACCTATTCCTCCACCATAAACGCCAGTTGAACCTTGTCCATTCCACCCAGCACCACCTGCACCACCATAAAGACTGTTAGGGGCACCGCCACCTAATCCTCCAGAACCGTTGGTTCCTCCAGGACCATATGAACACCAGCTTCCAGGAGATGTTAAACCATTTCCACCCGAAGTATTGTTGTATGAACTGGCATCACCACCGTTGATGGTATAAGGATAAGAAGGACTACCTTGTCCGGCACCACCACCACCACCTGCAGCAGCTATTAGTTGGTTAGTGGTTTGGTTGAACAAAAAGGTTCCACCACCACCACCAGCAGCCCAGCCCGTTGAGAAATCAAGGAATCCTCCTTGTTGACCCACCAAAATTTTAATGATATCCCCTTGGGTTAATGTAGTAGTAAAGGTAATCGCACGTCCGCTACCACCGATTGCATTGTTTGCATTTCCGCCCTTCGCACCAGCAGCTGTGATTGTATAGGTACCCGTTGAAGGAACCGTCCATTGTTGAATGCCTTGAACCGAGGAGGATACCAAACCGGCCAAACCTGTTCCTGCGTATGCAGCAGTCATTTGGGCGAGTGTAGGCCCTGTATTTCCGGTAGCATTACAATTGGTAAAATTCAATGTTGAATTCGCTTGGCCAGCCGTTGCTTGAACATAATAGGTTGTAGTTGAAGATAGGGCAGGGGTTGTAAAGGATGCGCCATTGCCAACTTGTGTGGTTCCTGCAGCATCAGAGTACCAAACATAACCATTCCCTCCTGCAGCTGTTAAGGTTGCCGTTTGGCCACAGCTAACGGTTGTTCCGTTTGCTGTGGGAGGTGCAGTTGGAATTACCGTTACGGTAACGGGTGTATTTTGAGCACCGCAAACACCTGTTTGATTGCTAAGATAATAAGTCGTAGTCGTAGATAAAGTTGGCGTGATAAACGTTGCGCCTGTAGCCACTTGAGTGGTTCCTGCAGCATTGCTGTACCAATAAAAAGGACCATTTCCAACTGCATTTAAAGTAGCGGATTGTCCACAGTTTATGGTTGCATTGGATGCCGTCGGTAGGACAATAGGATTGATGGTAACAATTACTGGAACCGTAACGGAAGCACATGCTGCACTTAAAGGTGTAATGATTACACTTCCTTGTCCTGATTGAATCCCTTGGGTATTTACTGTGTTCGCTCCTGAATTGAAGGATCCACCGCCGCCACCTTCGTAGTTTGATCCATGGTAAGAAGCTGAACCACCTGAGTATCCACCTCCTGCACCTCCACCGGTATTATTGTTGTGCGTTCCTGCACCTCCACCAAAACCACCTTCACGAGAACCTGATGAAGAAGATCCACCAATGGCTGCTCCTGAAATAAATCCGGCACCGTACTGGCTACCATATCCACCGCCTGAAGCACCATTTGTATAGAATCCTCCTGCACCCCCAGCACCGCTTCCACAGTTTGATGCATCCGCACCGCCGTTTCCGTTGGTACCTCCTGGCTGACAGTTTTCACCTTGTCCACCATTTGTAGTAATCAAACCGGGTTGTCCAACTTGCGGACTTTGTCCACCCCCACCACCAGCAACGATGAGTGGAGTAGAGGTTGTGTAAGTTGCATTTCCTGTAGCTACAAAAGAGCCACCGCCTCCACCACATGCACCACCGTCGTTTGGACCATTTCCTTGTTGTCCGACCGCGATGAATAATTTTTGCCCAGCCGTTAAACTGAATTCTCCTTGCATTCTTGCACCAAGACCTCCGTTTCCTCCACCTTGAGCTCCATTTGCTTGGATCTGGTAGGTTCCTGTTTGAGGTACAATCCATTCTTGAATTCCTTGGGTATTAATGGTTACTTGGTTCGCCAAGTTTGTTCCCGCATAGGTATTTGTAACTTGTCCTTGGTTTGGTCCATATCGACCCGTTGCTCCAGCATTTGAGAAACTATAATTTACCCCTGGTGCCAAACCAGTTGTTGATGCTACATAATACGTTGTGTTTTGTCCCAACACAGGGGTAGTGAAATTGGCACCATTCCCTATGATGTTTGTTCCGGCTGCATCTGAATACCATGTATAGGTATTTCCACTTCCACCCACAGCAGTTAATGTAGCCGTTTGACCACAGTTAATACTAACATTTGTTGCAGTAGGAGGGGTGATGTTGCTGTTCACCGTAACGGTTACCGGAACCAATGGAGAAAAGCATGCATTTGCGTTCACCACAGAATGCGTTCCATTTAAATAACCTGAACTCTCATCAGATCCACCCCATTGGCTACCACCTTCATGGTGATAGTACCATCTGCTATGCCATGGTGAATATGCTATGTTTGCCATGTCACTTAAGCTGTTGAATGATTGAACCGTAGCGATTGAACCTGTTGTAAGGTTTAATCGGCTAATGGTTTGAGAATTGGTGACATAAACCACTGAGTAATTTGTACCGTTATACTCAGCAATTCCCCATCTTGCCCAGTTTTCGGTTGTCGTTGCACTTAATCCGTAGGCTCCCATATTGGTCACCGCTCCTGTTGGCAAGTCTACTCTGAAATAGGTATTAGCCGGTGATCCACCGTTTCCTGTAAAAAGAATTACATAACCCATACCATTAAACACAGCTGCATCTTGACATGAACCCATGGTAAAAGATTGAGACAATGGAATGATCGTAGCTCCTAAGGAACAATCTGAATTCAAAGTCCTTACTGCATTTATGTTAAAGCTGGTACATGTTCCAACTGGATCAGAGTTGTTGTTGCTGTTCCAAAGGGTATACAATGTACCCGATCCTGCCATGTCACTAAAAATTCCATCTCTCCTTGTGTAGGAAACTGGATTTGTAAGGTTCGGCATGTCATATCGAGCTACATTCTGGTCACCATTTATATAATAGTATTGTTGCGTAACTGCGATGCCTCCTCGGTCGTCACCTGTATATTGAGCATGCTCATAATAGGTCGCACCTGCCGTTGCCAAGCTGTTTATGTAAAATACATTCACGTTTGACCCTGTCGAGTTTTGGACGTAATAGGTTGTATTTGTATTTAACACAGGTGTTGTGTAATTCGCACCTGTACCAATTTGTGTTGTTCCGGCCGCATCGCTGTACCAAGTATAATTTGTACCACCACTGGCTGTTAACGCGGCAGTTGCACCACACACGATGGTGGTGCCACTCGCTACAGGAGACGGAGCTGCGCATTGGGCTTGAAGCAAATGCGTACTTGAAGCAAGGATCAATAAAAAGAGGGATAGTCTTTGCAAGTAAATTTTGAGCATGGTTAGGTTTATTTAATTCGACCCTAAATTCAGACTATTTGCTAGATTTTCAAGTTAACAAAAGATTAACATTTTTTTACAGAAAATCGAACTTTATGAAGGATTTAAATAGAAAAACCTTTTTAGCTTAAGCAAATAAAGGATTATTGACTTAACATTAAGAGAATTAAACCTTATCCCCTCACGTTTTTTGTTGATAACTATTTTTTTACTGTTAATAACTCGGATAATATGCCGTACAGTTTTTACAGCCTAAAATACGCATCTAATCACCTTCTTCATCCCCCTTAACTGATTCGTTTTTAGAGGTATAAAGGATGCATTTTCAATCGCTCATCTCGATTCCTAGAAGCGACAACATAAGCTTCTCACCCGAATGGTATTAAACAAAAAATCCCCAACTTGCGTTGAGGATTCTACCTGTGGGAGTTGAGGGGTTCGAACCCCCGACCCTCTGCTTGTAAGGCAGATGCTCTGAACCAGCTGAGCTAAACTCCCAAATTTGGAGTGCAAATATACGAGGTTTTTTTTATTTGAAAAGAACCTTGGAATTATTGATGCCTAAGCTCTTCAATTTTTGCCAAAACATCGTCCAATCCTTCCTTGAATTTTTCGAAATCTTCCTTGTATAAGAAGATCTTGTGTTTCTGAAAATTGTCAAAACCATCTTCGCCGTAAGTTTTCTTACTCTCTGTTAATGTGATGAATAAATCATTCCCTTTGGTTGATTTAATGTCGAAAAAGTAAGTCCGTTTACCAGCACGTACAACTTTTGAATAAATTTCATTTTGATCGCTCATAAACACAAAAATTATTGAATTCAAATATGACAATATAATTTTGATTTTCAAAGTTTTGGATTTTATACTTTTAATAATCAGTCAATTCACCGATATTTGTTTCGATGAGGGTACGTGTTTTTGTCGCCATTACAACATTTCTTGCGATTAGCCTTGCGTGTAATGATTCACCCAAAAAAGTACGTTCGGAAAAAACCCTGGCTCCAACAGCCCCACTTCAAATTACTTTTTTAAGTTACTCTGACTCACTCTTTTTATTAAAAAAAGAAGATGGGTTTACCGGATTTGGTTACCGTATACTCTCGGAGTTTGCAGCCACTTATAAATTGAAATTAAATGTTCGAATGTGTGCTACCGAAGCGGAGGTTTATGAAAGGATGCGGAAGGGAGAAGGAGACCTATGCATCACACGAAGAATGGTTTATGAAACAGCCAACTCAAACTTCCATCATTCAACTGCCATTGTAAGCAGGATTGACACCACCTTTTTTAAGAGCAACTTTCGTTCAAGTGACTTGATTTATTCAAATTCATCTTTTTACCGAAATCAAATTGGTTTAAACATCGTCGATTCCTTACACCATTCATCCCGCAAGAAAAAACGGGTTATGAAGACCAATGCTTGCTTTTCCATTGCCAAAAAGGAAATAATGCTAAAGCGTATGCTGGATTCTTTTCTCAATGTTTACCTTAAATCAGATGCCTACCTCAAGCTTCAAAGACATTGGTTTGAAGAGCGGAAGCTTCTGAAGTTATTCCGATTTAAAATCCCTCCTATGAAAAACGGGATGATTTCGCCTTATGACCCTTTGTTTAAAAAAGTGGCGCAGGCCTATGGATGGGATTGGCGATTGTTGGCAGCTGTTTGTTTCAAGGAGTCTCGATTCAATCCAAACGCATTGGGAAATGGAGGCGCATTTGGAATGATGCAATTCATGCCGAGAACAGGAAGAAGTTATGGCGTTCATCGGCAATCTCCCCCTGAGGTGCAAGTTGCAGCGGGTATGAAACTATTACATAAAATGAATCTTGGCTGGAGTGGCATCCCAGACATCGAGCAACGAACAAAATTTACTTTGGCCTCATACAACGCTGGAAATGGCCACATCCTCGATGCGCAAAGGTTAGCGGTAAAACATGGTTACAATCCTATGATTTGGGATGGACATGTTCAGTTGATGGTTGCCAATCTCTCTTCCCCCACCTATTACAATGACCCGCTTGTAAAATCAGGCGCGTATCGAGGACATGCAGACAGCTATGCCAATATAGTTTACCAGATCTACCAAAGTTGGAAGGAATAAATAAAAAACTACTCATTGTCATTCAAGGTCCTACCGCGTCTGGTAAAACAGGACTTTCTGTGGAATTGGCTAAACATTTAAATACAGATGTTATTTCTGCTGATTCCCGTCAATTTTACAAAGAGATGTCGATTGGAACAGCGAAGCCTTCCAGAGATGAGATGAACGGGGTTGCTCACCATTTTATAGATTTCACTTCCCTTGAGAACCCAATCAATGTTTCGCAATACGCAGAAATGTGTAACCATCAGATACAAGCTATTTTTGAAACCAAGAATTACTTGGTAATGACTGGAGGTTCTGGTCAATTTATAGATGCTGTGATCAATGGTTTGGATGACATACCTGTTTATCCTTCAATACAAAATCAACTTCAATCTTTTTTAACTTTAAATGGGTTTGAAGCGTTGCGAGCGAATTTTTCAAGTTTGGACCCAATGGGTTTTGAGCGTACTGACAATCTCAATCCACGTAGGGTGCTCAGGGCGATGGAAGTTTTTATGGGTTCAGGTAAATCCATTGTTGAATTTCAGAAATCACCAAGGACAAATGACCGGTTTACGGCTGTGCGTTTTTCAATTGAATGGCAGCGCGAAGATTTATACAGTCGAATCAATCAACGTGTAGATGACATGATTTCCATGGGCTTAGAACAAGAAGTATTTTCCTTGCTTCCCCAAAAGGACAGCGCTGTATTTAATACCGTGGGTTACAAAGAATGGATTCCCTACTTCGAAGGTGTAGCAACCAAAGAAGAAGTTATTTCCAGAATAAAACAGTACACCCGAAACTATGCAAAACGACAAACCACTTGGCTTAATAAATATCCTGACTTACAATTACTTAACCCTTATGCGAGCGAAAGTCTTTGTGAACAATTGTTAAAATATAGGGGATTAGACAACGTATAACGGGTACAAAAGGTCATCTAAATTCGTATTATTGTGCACTTGTAAATTTTCCAAGGTTAAAAATTTGTTAAAGTGAAAGTGTCAACAGAAAAAAGTATCAATTTTAAGCACAAATAAAGTAAACATGAAAAAGCTAATTCTACTCGTTTCAATTGTTTTTGCATTTTCAAATGTAAACGCTCAAAAAATCAGGTTAAAAGTCACTGGAGAGAAAGACACCATTGTTCACCTGATCAAGTATTTTGGAAAAGGTCTTTATTATGCTGATACAGCCGTAATGAAAGGCGGTGAAGTTGTTTTCAACGGAGCCAAACAAAAAGCCGGAATTTTAGGTTTGCTTTTACCTGGTCAAAGATATTTCGAGTTTATTTACAACAATGAAGAAATTTGGATTGAGACTTCAGGTCCTGATTTCACGAAGAACATGGTCGTAAAAAAATCAGAAGAAAATAAGGTATTCATTCCTTACGTAAATTACATCACCGAACAAAAGACAACGGCGGGTAAACTTGGTGAGGACCGCGCTAAATTGAAAAATACAGATCCTGAGTACAAAAAAATAGGAGCGCAAATTGATGAAATTAACAAAGCGGTTGTTGCTTACCAGAAAGATGTAATCGCCAAAAACCCTGACAGATTGGTTGGTAAAATCGTTAAAATGTCACTTGACATTGAAATACCAGAGGCACCTAAGGATGAGAAAGGAAAAATCATTGATTCATCTTTTCAATTCAATTATTTCAGGAACCATTATTGGGACAACATGGATTTACAAGATGATCGTTTGGTTAACAACCCTATCTTCCACAATAAATTGGAGTATTTCTTTGGTAAAAACATGATGATTCAACATTGGGACACCGTGATTTTTCATGCGTTTCAATTTTGTGATGGTTTGAATCCAAAATCCAGGACATTTGAATATTGTGTAGGTTGGATTACGCAATCTTTCGGGAAAAGCCAGCAAATGGGTATGGATAAAGTATACCACCATATGCTTCAGCGCTATTACTGCGCTAAAAACGCCGAAGGAAAACACCCATCTTTCTGGGTTGATGAGAGCAAATACGAAGAATTATGTAAGGATTTAGATGTAAAACTTTCCATTTGCATCGGCGAAAAAGCACCTAATTTAATTTTGAAAGATACCTCAGATACAAAATGGGTGAGTCTTTCAGACATCAAAGCTGAATACACCATCCTTTATTTTTGGGATCCAGAATGCGGTCACTGTAAAACCATTACCCCGAAACTTGCTAAGTTGTACAGAGAAAAACTGAAAGCAAGAAACGTAGAGGTTTATTCCGTTGGTAAGGCCATTGGAAAGGATTTTGAATCTTGGAAAAAATTTATTCGCGAAAATAAATTAGACTTCCTTAATGTCGCGGTTACCGATAAGTTATACCAATTGGCAAAAGACAAACCAGAATCCCTTGTACCATTATACCCGGGTGACAAAGACAAACCAACCACCCTTGAATCTTTGAACTACCAAACTACCTATGATATCTTTTCAACGCCTAAAGTTTTCGTTTTAGACAAAGACAAGAAAATCATTGCCAAAAGCCTATCTATGTCACAGATTGAGGATTTGTTGGACAACTTGCAAAACAAAAAGGATGCACCCAAAATCATTGAGGCGGATGCAAAAGAAGACGCTCAAATGCAGAAAAAGGAGTAATTTCGAGCATGCAGATTGAAATCGAAAAACTCAAGGCCTTACTTTCGCCAGATAAAAAGTATTTAATTGTTTCTCATAAATCACCCGATGGAGATGCCGTAGGTAGCGCTGTCGGGTGGTTTCATTTTCTAAAAACCTTTTCGAAGCACGTTCAGATTGTACTTCCTGACCCACCTTCGGATTCGCTTTCGTCCTTCTTAATGGGAAGTGATTGTTGTTTTTTCAATGTCTCTCCCATACCCTCAAAAGAATATTTCTCTCAAGCTGAGGTTTTATTTTGCTTGGATTTTAACGGTCCTTCAAGGGTAGGGAGTGAAATGGAATCATCCATAAAAGATTTTAAAGGGGTTTCGTGTATGATTGACCATCACCCTGAACCAGAATCCTTCACGAATGTCAGCATTTCAGATGTCCAAAACTCATCGACTTGTCAACTTTTGTTTGAATGCATTCAGGAGATGGGCATGGGTGATCGCATATCCGTGGATTGTGCAAAAGCATTGTACCTAGGCATTATGACCGATACGGGCTCATTTCGCTTTCCTTCGGTAACCGCCAAGACCCATTTGGCACTTGCGTTTCTGCTCGAAAAAGGCTTGCGTGCCTCCGATGTTCATGAACAGCTTTCCGATAACAATCGCCTTGATCAGCTCAAACTAAGGGGATACGCTACGTATGAAAAGATTGCGATGCATTCGAAGTACCCATTGGGATTAATCACGTTGAGTAAGGCTGAATTGGATCGATTTAATTACCAGCCAGGAGATACAGATGGTTTGGTAAATGCAATCCTTTCCATTAAAGGAATAAAAATGGCCATTTTACTACAGGAAAAATCCGACGGCGTTAAAATTTCATTTCGTTCAAAAGGCGAGATTGAGATCAACCAATTTGCTAAAAAACATTTCAACGGGGGTGGACATAAATATGCTTCCGGGGGAATCAGTTATGACAGCATGCAAGAAACGGTACGTAAAATCAACAACCACATAGCGGAAGTATTTGCATGAGAAAAGCGCTAAATTTCTTTGTATTATCGCTTGTTTTGATCGCTTGTGATGAGCAGCAAAAACCAACGAAACCTGCCAATGATTGGTCAGAAGCCCATTCCGTTTCTTACAACCAAGAGGTCAATGAGCGCGAACAAATTCAAATAGGACTGTTTCTTACGCACCACCCAAGCTATAAGCCCATTGTAACAGAATCAGGACTCAGGTACTTCATTTATCAAAAAGGAAAGTCCAGCGAACCCCTTGCCCAAGCGGGTCAAACGGCTTCAATCGTCACCACCATATCCTTGTTGGATGGCACAGAATGTTATAAAACAGAGGAGGGGTACATTGAAGAAATCATCATCGACCGAAACGACCAAGAATCCGGATTGAATGAGGGGCTTAAATACATGAAAGTGGGGGACAAAGCTAAATTGATTTTGCCCAGTCACCTCGCACATGGTTTGGTTGGAGACAGGGAGAAAATACCTCCTTTGGCTATTTTGGTACTTGATGTTGAATTGGTAGCTTTGAAACAATGAAAACCATGCGTTACATACTTATCTTTTTTCTTGGCTTAACGCTTTTATCTTGCAATAACACTAAGGGTAAAAAGAGCGTAAGCGTCAAAAAGCACATTCCTTCGACCTCTCAAAAGAACCAAAAAGGGGTAGGATTGGATTCAACTCAATTTTCAAAAAACAACCTCCGTAGTTTTGAAAAAGGAAAGGTGCTTACGTCAAAAATCACTGAAAACGGTTTGGTAATTAAATGGCTAAAACCCACCATCAAAAGCAATCCATTGCTTAAAACAGGTGAGGTGGTTCTCCTGGAATATAGAATGGCTTTACCTGACGGAAAAATTATCGATGGCAACAATCGATTGAACATGCCATTCATTCCCTACATGGTAGGCTATAACAACCAAACCAAGGGTTGGGATTTAGCCATGAATCATTTGAGGGTAGGTGATTTTGTAAAAGTTGAGATACCGGCAATGTATGCCTATGGCGAAAAGGGATTGAAAGGCATTATTCCGCCAAACACGAACAATTGGTTGTATATCAAAGTGTTGGCAAAGGTGTCGCCGGAGCTGAATGAGAACGGAGTTAAGGTTTGGACGTTTCAAAAAGGAATTTCGTCTGCCTTGGATCTTTCAAAGGAAAAAGAGGTCAGTTACCATGCAATCGTGAGTTCCCAAAACAAAGCCTTGATCATGAATTCTTACAGAAGTCGCATTGCATTGAAATACATTCCGGGACAGAAAAACATTGTTCCGGGTCTTCGTAAGGTGTTAAATAATGCCAAAAAGGACCAAAAAATGTTCGTGCTTATTTCTCCTGAGCAAGCCTATGGCAACAAAGGTTATGCGAACCTCATACAACCCAATGAAACCTTGTTTTTTAACCTAACCATCAAAGACGTTCGGGCTATTTAGTCGGTTTGGTTATCTTTGTAAGTAAATGAAGCAAAAAATCATTTTCTTATCTCTTTTTCTAAATTCCGTTTTCCTACATGTTTTGGGACAACCTGGATTGGATACCGTGGATACGCAAGCGGGAAAATTGATTCTTCATTCCGACCAAACATGGAGCATTGTCAACGACGCAAATTTTGATGGCGTATTAAATCCGAGAATTCACAAAATCGTTAACAGCTACAGTCCGGCTTTCAAGCAAAGTTGGAATAACAATGTATGTTTTACGAGTAAAGGCAATGACCTAACCCACTTGAAAGACACCATTTGGCTTTGTTTAAACGAGGCAAGGGAAGATGCAAATGATTTTCATTTCCCATTGAAAAGAATTCAGGTAAACTCACATTATGGCCCAAGAGGAGGGAGGTATCACAATGGAACGGACTTAGACTTAGATGTTGGTGATACGGTTTATGCTACTTTTTCGGGAAAAATTCGATATGCTAAGTACAACGAAGGCGGATTTGGAAACTTGGTTGTTGTTCGACATTACAATGGCCTAGAGACGTTCTATGCACACCTCAGCAAGTTTTTGGTAGCTCCCAATCAAAATGTACAATGTGGTGATCCAATCGCATTGGGAGGAAATACGGGCAGGTCCACGGGTCCCCATTTGCATTTCGAAGTTCGATTCTACGATGCATGCATTAATCCAGAAGAAATCATTGATTTTGGGAATAAAAAACTAAGGAAAGAAAACCTGTTTTTACACAAAGCATTGTTTCGTCCCGGCGCACAACCCACAGAGTTTATTGAAGTCTTACCTTCGGATCAAATCGCTGCGCAAACGGCAAACCTAAATCCCTCTACCGCGACCATGGTGGCCACACCCATACCGAAGCCTGCCATACCGAAAGCGCAAAAAAAATACTACCAAATCAAAGCAGGGGACACCCTTACGCGCATTGCAGCCATGCATCACACAACGGTTTCCAGCGTTTGTGATTTAAACAACATTTCTCCATCGACTACTTTGAAGATTGGACGAAGTTTAAGAATTAAATAATACATGAAAACAACCAGCTTTATTTTACTCGTTTTGCTTTTTTGTGGATGCTCCTCATACAATGAAGTCTTGAAAGGGGATGACTTTAAAGCCAAATTCGCAATGGCAAACCAATGTTATGAAAAGGATGATTTTGACAGAAGCATTGTTTTGTACGAACAAGTTTTTCAAAATTCACCTAAGTCCGTTGAAGGCGAGTTATCGTATTTTAAACTTGCCAAAAGTTATTATGAAAACAACGACTATTACATGGCAGGCTATTTTTTCGGATCCTTCGCCGAACGCTATCCCTACAGCTTACGAACCGAAGAATCGTACTTCATGAGCGCGATGTGCAACGTGCAAAATTCGCCTAAGTGGTCATTGGATCAAGCCGAAACCTATTTGGCATTGAATTCGGTACAGGCTTTTATTGACAAGTATCCAAATTCACCTTTAATAGATTCTTGCAACCAAATCATCGATGCACTTTCCTATAAAATTGAATTTAAAGATTTTAACAAGGTGATGCTTTACGACAAGACTGAAAATTACAAAGCTGCATTGTCCTATGCTGAGATTTTCACAGAGAAATACCCATTGTCAAAACACATGGAGCAAAATAGATTCATTGCTGTCAAAAATTCATTTTACCTTGCCTTGAACAGCATCGAAAGTAAAAAAAGAGAACGGATAGAAGAAACTATTCAAAGATATCGTAACTTTGTGTTCGATTTTCCCAAATCTGAATCGACAAAGGAGTTAAATGCCTTGTTGAAAGTATGGGAAAACGACTACGAATTTTAAAGAAAAAAAAATGATCTACAAAGGCAATAACGCTGAAAAATCAACCATTACAAGAGACGTAATTCGGTTGGAAGAGAAAACAGGAAACATCTACCAATCTTTGGTAGCCATCTCCAAAAGATCTAACCAGATTAGTGTCCAAATCAAAGAAGAATTGAATCAGAAATTGCAAGAATTTGCTACCTCTTCAGATAATTTAGAAGAAGTTTTCGAAAACAGAGAGCAAATTGAAATTTCTAAGCATTACGAAAAAATGCCAAAATCTACAGCAATCGCTACACAAGAGTTGTTGGAGGATCAAATTTACATGCGCAATCCGGACGAGGATACTGAGTAATGAACGTTTTAATTGGGATCACCGCTGGCATTGCCGCGTACAAAATTCCATTCTTAATCAGAAGTTTTAGCAAAGCAGGAATGGATGTGAAATGCATCATGACACCTGATTCCGTTGACTTTTTAAGTCCATTGGTGGTATCTACACTTTCCAAAAATCCCGTTGGCATTTCGTTTTGGAACAAAGATTCAGGCGAATGGGCGAACCACGTAGCCTATGGCGAATGGGCCGATGTTTTTGTCATTGCCCCTTGCACTGCAAACACCCTACACAAAATGGCCTCCGGAGCTTGTGATAATCTACTGTTGGCTACGTATCTTTCCATGAGAAGAAAAACCATCATTGTCCCTGCAATGGATTTAGACATGTATCAACACCCTTCTGTGCGTCGGAACATGGACCAAGTCACAGCAGATGGCGTCACCATCATACCCTCTACGCATGGCGAATTGGCAAGTGGACTTGTTGGAGAAGGACGAATGGAAGAACCCGAGAAAATTTTTGAATTCGTAATGGACTTCTGTAAGGTTGGTCAAGATTTTTCAGGAACCACTGCCATGGTAACTGCTGGACCCACTTTCGAACCCATCGACCCCGTACGTTATATTGGAAACCATTCCTCAGGAAAAATGGGGTTTGCACTTGCAGAGGCCTTGGCTGAACGTGGCGCAAAGGTGATTTTAATCGCCGGCCCCCATTCGTTGAATGTTAAAAACAAAAACATTCAATTGGTATCCATTGTCACTGCAGACGAAATGCTGAAAGAAGTGCAATTGGTTTGGGATTCAGTTGATGTGGGAATCTTTGCAGCAGCGGTTTCGGATTTTAAACCAAAGTACCTTTCTACCCAAAAAATCAAGAAAGGCGACGATCCGTTTACTGTAGAATGGGAACAAAATCCAGATATTTTGGCATGGGCAGGAACGCATAAAATAGGGAATCAATTCATTGTTGGCTTTGCGCTCGAAACCGAAAACGAAGAGGTAAATGCATTGGAAAAATTGAAAAAGAAAAAGGCTTCTTGTATCGTTTTGAATTCCTTTCAAGAAAGTAACCCGGTTTTCAATGCGGATTACAATAAAGTTACTATATTCGATGAGTCTGGAAATCGCAGCGAATTGCCACTTCTACGGAAAAACGAGCTCGCAAATGAAATTTTAGACCGTATCAAAATTCAAAGAAAATGAAGCGATTGTTTCTTGTTGTAAGTTGTTTTCTTTCCGTGATTGGTTTTTCCCAAGAATTGAACTGCAAGGTTACCATCATCAAGGAAGCGAGCCTTGAAGTCAACAGTACCGAACTGGAAATTTTCAAGGAATTAGAGCAAATCATCACAGACATGATGAACAATACGCAGTGGACCAAAGATCCTTTTAAAACCGAGGAACGGATCAACTGTAATTTGCAGTTACAAATTAATAAAATACCATCCCCTGGGACGTATGGAGGGGCTATACAAATCCAATGCACCCGCCCTGTTTTCAATTCCAATTACAACACTTTGCTGTTTAATTTTAGAGATGAAGACCTTGCGTTTACCTTTTCTAGGAATACCTTGGTAACCTACACGCCCAATCAATTTAGGGATAACCTTTCCTCTATTCTTGCTTTTTACGCCTATTTCATCATAGGAATGGATTATGATTCTTTTTCTTTAAAAGGAGGAACCAAATATTTCAACGAGTGTCAACAAATTGTTTCCAACGCACAAAATTCTGGGGCGCCGGGATGGAAGTCAAGTGAGCAAGGAAAAAGAAACAGGTTTTGGCTGGTAGACAACATTCTTCAACAAGCTTTTGAACCCTTGAGGGAATGTAGCTACAGCTATCATCGCAAAGGAATGGATGTGATGTTTGACGATAAAGTCAAGGCAAAAAAATCGCTTTTTGAGGCTTTGTCTAAATTATCCCCAGTGGTACTTGTTCGACCCAACTCGCCGAATGTTGTCAACTATCTTCTTTGCAAACGAGACGAGCTCAAAAGCATCTTGTCAGATTCAGAATTGAAAGAAAAAACAGATTTTGTGTCCTTGCTTAAAAAACTAGACCCTTCCAATTCTTCTAAATATCAGGAAATCCTAGACTAAATGCTTCGGAAGCTTTCCATTCAAAATTTCATACTTATTGACACCCTCGAACTCGATTTCGCGGAAAATTTCACATCCATCACAGGAGAAACGGGTTCAGGGAAATCCATTTTGCTAGGAGCACTTAATTTGATCAAGGGAGACCGAGCTGATTACAATGTCATCGGTCCAAATGGCGACAAAAGCATTGTGGAAGCACATTTTGACATGCCTTCGGATTTAACATCCATTTTTGAAGTGTTGGACCTTGAAATCTGGGAGGAATTAATCCTACGGAGGGAAATTCAAAAAAACGGAAAATCTCGGTCTTTTGTGAATGACACCCCTGTCAGCTTGCAACAACTCAAAGAGATATCACAGCATTTAATGGCCATCCATTCCCAGTACAACACTTTAGAGCTTAAGGAAAAAAATTACCAATTGTTTTTACTCGACGTATTGGCAGGTACCCTTGATGAATCCACAAGGTATAAAGTCGATTTCCTTTCACATAAAAACATGTTGAAGGAACTTGCCCAACTAAAAACACAACTTCAGATTGACAGCGCCAAACAAGATTATGAATCTTTTGTATTGGCAGAAATACAGGGATTGGATTTGGAGCATACTTCCTATAAATCCTTAGAGGAGAAACTGAATTTTCAAGAAAAACGACAAGAATTGCTTTCTATATGCACGGATCTGTATGCATTCACCGAACACGAATCAACCGCTTCGTTGCCTGTGATTAAAAGCCATCTGGAAAATTTGGCTGTACATGACAAAGAACTTGAATTTCTTATACAATATGTAGATTCCCTCCAGTCTTCGCTTAAAGAAATAGCCTATTTGACGACCAAGAAAATGGAGGTTTATTCTGAATCTACAGGGGAAGATGTTCAGCTGTTGTCGCGGGTTGATGACTTCAATCGTTTGCTTAACAAGCATCGACTTCAAAACGAGGAAGAATTGTTATTGCTTAAACAAACCTTGGAAAACAACCGCACAGGCATAGATGAACTTTCCGATAGAATTGTATCGCTGGAAGCAACGAGTCAAGTGATGCAACAAACCTTACTTCGTCAAGCGACTTCGTTGAATGAGGCAAGGATCAAGGCACTACCTAGAATACACCAAGATTTCGCTGCGAATTTGAATGCACTGAAATTAAAGGATGCTAAATTGACTTTTCAACTCGTACAGCATGAAAACCTTCACGAGAACTTGAATGAAAATGGCGGAGTGGAAATGCATTTGCTTTTTTCGGCAAATCAAGGCGTATCTCCTGTACCCATCGAAAAGGCAGCGAGTGGGGGAGAGCTCTCTCGTGTGATGTTGGTGTTACAGAAAATCGTTTCTCAAAAACTCAGTCTCCCCAGTATTTTATTCGACGAAGTTGACACCGGTGTTTCGGGAGATGTTGCAGAGAAGATGGGAATCATGTTGTATGAAATGGGTAAGAATCGACAGCTTTTCGCCATCACCCATTTGCCTCAGGTGGCTGCACAGGCGGAGCATCAGTTTAAAGTGATCAAAACCCAAGAGGGTGGAAAAACCAAGACCAAGGTAATTTCCCTTTCATCCGAAGAAAGAATCCATGAAATTGCAAGGTTGATGAGCGGTGAAATCGTCACCCAAGAAGCTGTGAGCGCAGCAAAATCCCTCATGAGAAACACATGAATTATGAGCGCTTCTTTACCCAGGTAAAAGATCCTACGGGCTTTGAAAAATTCGATTTTTCGCATTCCTATGGTTTTATTGGAAGCTGTTTTTCTGACCATATTTTTCATAAATTCAAACACTTTGGACTGACGGCTTGGCAATCTCCCTTTGGGACTACATACAATCCGTTGTCTATTGAATTTCAATTAGATAGTTTATTAAACTTAGATAAAAAATACACTTATTTTCAAGCTGAATCTGAGGTATTTTCTTGGGAAACCGCACACCTTCTAACCGATGTGTCAGAGGTGAATTTGGAAAAAACCCTGATGGATTTACGTAAAGCCACCCGCGCAGAATTGTTAAAAACGAATGTGCTTTTCATTACCCTGGGAACGGCAAGTGCATATGAATTGGTTTCAAATGGCCAGTTGGTTGCCAATTGTCACAAACAGCCCGATTCACTTTTCAAGAAAACGATGCTGCCCATCGAGGATATGAACCGAGCATTTGCAGCGCTTGTTTTCAAGTTAAAGGAAGTTTGTCCGAATTTGACCATAGTGCTTACCGTAAGCCCTGTTAGACATCTCAGAGGGGGATTGATTGAGAACAGCAGGAGCAAGGCAAGACTTCTTGAGTTATGCCATCGCTTGGTGGAGCAAACGGATGCAATGTATCTACCCGTTTATGAATGGGTTATTGATGAATTGCGCGACTATCGATTTTTTGAGGCCGACGGTGTTCATCCCAACGCTCAAGCCGTTGATTTTGTGTATGAAAAAATGATGGGTTTGTTTTTTGAGAAAAAGACACAAGATGCTTTCAAAGAAATTGACGCTTACAGAAAAATGCAGCAACATCGCCCGTTGTCCGCGAGGAACAGCGAAGAATTTCAAAGATTTGAAAAGAAGATAGAAACCAAAAAAGCAGAAATCGAAAGTAAATTTGGGGTCTTTTTGTGATTAATTCTTAACGAATTTTAAGGGAGAAAAGGTTGCATTCGCGAAGCGTATGATGTACGTCCCCGCAGCCCATGATGTCACATCAAATTGATTAGAATCCCCTGAAAACATTAGGTTTCCTGTAAGGTCTAAAACATCGTATCGTGTGTTTACCGGCATTTGGGATACATGCACAAAATCTGATGTAGGATTTGGGTAGAGCGTGACTTTTATGGGTGCTTGTTCAGTTACGGATGTATTGTCCAACGACCTTACTTGAATGTCATCTACATACAACTTAAAGCCATCAAATGTTCTGAGCACGAAAGCAATGAATACATTTTGATTGTCAAAACCCTTTTGGGTTAAATTCACTTCCCTGCTTTCCCATTCAAAGTTCTCAGCCGAAACAAAGAACAAAGTATCCACAAAGCTTGCGGTCTGTGCATCTGTAGTGGAGATCAATACATAATATCCATCCAGGTATGAAGCGTCCTGTGATTTAGCATTCCAGGTCAAGTAATTACCGAAAGCGCCCAATGAAATGCTTGGTGTGATTAACCAATGATTTGCGGTGTCGGCTGTCGTGAAAAAAGACGTCGATGCGGCTACGGTATCCATGGGGTTTTCAGGGTCCGTTACAGAAATCCAAGGTTGCGTAAATTCAGCTACCTGGAGGTTTGGCGTATTTTGACCTAAATCAAACATGGTAAAAGCAACGGGAATTCCTTGCTGAAAATCTTCATTGAAGATCACATTTCCTTGGGCGAAGCATCCGGAAGTGAAAGATAGAAAAAGGACAATGAGCATGCGCATGTTGCAAAAGTACATTTAATCCATTAAAAGAATCAATACATCCTTGAATTCTTGGTAAAATGCATCGAAAGCGATGAGCCTCTCCTTCAGAAATGCATAGATTTCCTTCCAATCTTCTTCATTGTAGAAATCATATTGCCCTGATGCCCATTGAATTCTATTGAATAAAAATCCTTCTGGGGACACTTCGTTTGGCGACCAAATGGTTGGCCATTGCATTGCTTTTTCGAGTACTACTTTCAATTCCAAGCATTGGTCCCAAAAAAGTTCTCGAATGGAATCGTCTTTCAATTGAATGTCATAATTCAAATAAGCGCCTGTTTCATCAGCATGGAGACGTAAATAGACATGTTTTACCCCAGTAGGGTAGTTGAGCCATTTCACATTTTGCTTTTCCCTGCTGTTAAATTGACGTATTTCCTTTTTGAAACCGTCCCAAAAAAGTTGATTGAGTGCTTTTTTCTCCTCTTTCGAGTACATTATTTTTGCCCTTTCGCGTGGTCAGCCAAAAACTGTTGCAGTCCCAAATCTGTAAGTGGGTGATTCGCCAAGGCCTTGATGGCGCTCAACGGTCCTGTCATCACATCTGCGCCGATTTCTGCGCATTGTATGATGTGCATAGGGTGACGAATGGATGCTGCAAGAATTTGGGTATTAAAAGCGTAGTTGTCGTAAATGGTTCTGATTTGAGAAATCAAGGATAAACCATCAGAAGAAATGTCATCCAACCTTCCCAAGAAAGGGGAGAGGTAGGTCGCGCCTGCTTTCGCTGCCAATAAAGCTTGTCCTGCAGAAAAAACCAAGGTGCAATTTGTCGGAATGCCTTTTTGTGAAAAATATTTAATCGCTTTGATGCCTTCGGTGATCATCGGGATTTTCACTACGATGTTCGGGTGTAATTCAGCCAAAGCTTCTCCTTCGCGAATCATGCCTGCCAAATCGGTTGAAATGACTTCCGCACTTACAGGTCCATCCACGATGTAACATATGTCAACATAGTGTTTCATGATGGCCGATTGAATGGTAATTCCTTCTTTTGCCATAAGGGATGGATTCGTGGTAACGCCATCTAAAATCCCCAACTCATTGGCTTCTTTAATTTCGTCTAAATTCGCTGTGTCGATAAAAAATTTCATAGGATTATTTTTTCTTGTTTTTTTGAACTTCAATTGATTTACGTTGCATTTCTTCCAATCGCTCTTGAAATTTAGATTTCTTTTTTGGACCTGCATCGGTTTTAGCGCTCTGCTTTTTCGCCATCATTTTGACTTTCAACTTGTCTTCATTCACAAAGAATTTTTTAATCATCACCATGATTAGGATTGACATCAAGGTGGAGATAAAGTAATAATAACTAAGTCCTGCCGAATAATCATTAAAGAAGAAAATCATCAACACCGGGAAGATGTACATCATTACCTTCATGTTTGGCATTCCCGGCTGGGTAGGCTGCTGAACGTTTCCACTGTTCATAAAAGTATAGAGCAAGGTTGTACCTGACATCAACAAAGTAAACAAACTCATATGGTCACCATAAGGCCACAGGTTAAAACCAAAATCCCAAATGGAGTCAAAAGAGGACAAATCTTCTGCCCAAAGAAAAGGTTGTTGACGCAATTCGAAGGAAGCAGGGAAGAAACGAAAGACGGCGATTAGAATGGGCATTTGAATCAACATCGGTACACAGCCTGCAAGTGGACTTGCGCCAGATTCTTTATACAAACTCATCATTTCTGATTGTTTTTTCAAAGCTTGGTCTTTGTCGGGGTACTTTTTAGTAATGTCTTCGATTTCCGGTTTAAGGATTCTCATCTTCACAGAAGAAACAAACATTTTCCATTGCACAGGCATCAAGAGCAACTTCAAAATCATGGTGAGAAACAAGATGGCCAATCCAGCGCCCACACCATTGTGAATTAAAAAGTCAAAAATCGGGTGTACTGCATACAGGTTGATCCAACGAAACAATCCCCATCCGTAATTCAACATATCATCATAGTCTGCATGGTAGCTCAACAATTGCTTGTATTCATTTGATCCGAAGTACCAAAGACAAGTAGCCTTATTGTCGGGATTAAATTTCAAGGTAAATAAGGATTTCATCTCCTTGATGTGGGTATTGAATTTTTTCTGGCCCTCTTCAAATTTTTTTACTTGTATGCTTCCTCTGTCCTTCTTGAATCCCAAAGTTGGATGAAGAATGGAGGAGAAATAACTTTGTTTGTAGGCTACCCAATTTACATCATCGCTGATTTTATCGTAATCGTCAGAGGATTCACTTAGGTAATCAAAACCATCATTTGCTTGGTCATAACATACCGTGGAAATTTTTCGTTGCTCTTTCAATTTTCGTTCAGTTCTTCGCAAACTAGCGGTCCACTTAAGTTGCGCTTTGGCTTTCGATGAGGCTGAGAACCCGTTAAGCTGAATGTCATACTTCAGTTGATTTCCTTTCTCCAAAGCATAAGAAATCACGATGGATTTTTCTTTTTGGGTAGGGGAGGAAAGGTCGTAGGTAAAAGTGACTCCATTTCCCTTTCTTTTGGCTGTAAAAACTTTATTCTCTGTAGATACAATGCCGTTTTCCGTTGGAATGATTAGGTAATTCTGGGCATCTCCTTGTTTGAATAAGCAAAGAGAATTGTCCTTTTTGTTGACGTAATCATCGTATGATTTGTATTTTTTCAAATAAACCTTACTGACCATCGCACCTTTGTTGTTCAAGGTTATGTGTAGGTTCTCATTTTGAAGTACAAAATCTTGGGTTTCAACACCTACCACAGGCGCTGGATAGGTTGTTGGTTTTTTGGAAACAAAGGTTGGGTTAACCGCTGCGGCCTTGTCTTTTCCAGCATCGTTTTTCTCTGGGGATGCTTTGGTTGGTTTTTTAGGTTCTACGGAGGCTTCCGAATTCGCTTTAGCGGTTTGTTTCGGGTTTACCTTAGGCTGATTAAAGACGGTGAAAAGCGTTAATGCAAGACCAATCAAGACCAATCCAATGGTGGTATTCTTATCCATTTATCGTTTATTTGTTAATGCCGCACCCACAAAAGCAGAGAATAGGGGGTGGGGGTTATCTACAGTACTTTTATACTCTGGGTGAAATTGAACGCCAACAAACCAAGGGTGGGTAGGAATTTCAACGACCTCAACCAAACCCGTTTCGGGATTTTTACCTGTAGAAATCATACCTTCATTCTCGAGTTCTCCCAAATAGGCAGAGTTTAACTCATAGCGGTGACGGTGTCTTTCGTTGATAAAATCCGCATGGTAAGCCAAGGAGATTTTAGAGTTCGGTTTGATTTGGCATTTATACGAACCAAGTCGCATGGTGCCACCTAAATTTCGCGTAAACTTCTGTTCTTCCATTAATGAAATCACCGGATGTTGTGTGTCGGGAGAGATTTCCATGGTATGGGCATCATTGTAGCCCAAAACGTTCCTAGAAAACTCAATTACAGCGCATTGCATTCCTAAACAAATGCCAAAAAATGGTGTATTCTTCGTTCGGGCAAAGTGTACTGCCTCAATTTTTCCCGCAATGCCACGTGATCCAAAGCCTGGAGCAACAAGAATTCCGTCCATTTCACCTAAAATTTCACTGACATTTTTAGAGGTAATGGTTTCCGATTGAATCCAATGTACATTCACCTTGGTGTCGTTCGAAACGCCAGCGTGAATCAAGGCTTCAGAAATTGATTTGTAAGCATCTTTTAATTCTACGTATTTTCCTACCAATGCGATGTCTACTGAATATTTTGGGTTTTTAAGCTTGTCTAAAAAGGCTTTCCAGTGACTTAAATCGGGTGAATGTTTTTTAGAAAGGCCTAATTTTTCAAGGACTACGATGTCCAATTCCTCTGCTTGCATTAACAAGGGCACATCATAAATGGTGGAAGCATCTTTGGCTTCGATAACTGCGTTTATGGAAACATTTGTAAACCTTGCAATTTTCTTACGGATATTTAAGTCCAATGGATGCTCTGTTCTGCAGCAAAGTATGTCAGGCTGTACGCCTAATTCAAGCAAAGCTTTCACACTGTGTTGCGTAGGCTTGGTTTTTAATTCTCCAGCTGCGGACAAAAAGGGAATCAAGGTTAGGTGAATGTCGATGCAATCATCCTCATATTCCCACATCATTTGACGAACTGCCTCAATGTAGGGGAGGGATTCAATGTCACCCACTGTACCACCAATTTCTGTAATGACGATGTCGTAATTGCCTTTATGTGCAACTTCTTGAATGCGGTCTTTTATTTCATCGGTAATGTGAGGAATCACTTGAACGGTCATGCCAAGGTAATCGCCTCGTCGTTCTTTTTCGATTACATTTTGATAGATTCTACCTGTGGTAATGTTGTTGGCCTGAGAGGTGGCTACATTTAGAAATCGTTCATAGTGACCTAAATCCAAATCCGTTTCTGCACCATCGTCGGTGACAAAGCATTCGCCATGTTCGTATGGATTTAAGGTTCCTGGATCAATGTTAATGTAAGGGTCTAATTTCTGAATCGTGACCGCATAGCCCCTCGCTTGGAGCAGTTTAGCCAGCGATGCTGCAATGATTCCTTTTCCCAGTGATGATGTTACTCCCCCGGTTACAAAAATATACTTGGTTGAATTGGACATAAAATGTAACTACGGGTGTCAAAATTACAAGAAGTAAATGAATTGAGGACATAAAAAGTTAGCAAAGCTATTTTTTTTCCTTCCAGGTGAGGTAATTTTCGACATGTTGCTGTCGATTTGCTTCGATTTCTGTTAACGGTTCAACCTCCCTAAGGCTTTCGAAACAAACGGCAGGCAAGGATTGATACAAGTGCGTACCTTCCGTTTTCCAAGAAATCATCTCCTCGGAAAGTGTTTTGATTATTTTCCCGGGATTGCCTGCAAACAAGACATTTTCGGGTACTTCTTCGTTCGATTTCACAAAACTCAAGGCACCCACAATGCTGTTTTTACCGATAACGGCACCATCCATGACTACTGCGTTCATCCCAATCATGCAATTTTCCTGTAGATTCGCGCCATGAACGATGGATCCATGCCCCATGTGTGCGCCTGATTCAAAACAAATGGATTTGCCAGGAAACATATGCACCACACAATTTTCTTGGACATTGCATCCTTTTTTTAGGTGTATTTGTCCCCAATCCCCACGAATGGCAGCGCCTGGACCGATGTAACAATCCGCTTCGATGATCACATCGCCGACAATACTCGCAGTAGGATGAATGAAACTTGTCGGGTCTATCACAGGAATGAAACCATTAAAAGCATAAATAGGCATAATCTACGGTTGTATAGAATGAATTTGGGTAAATTTGCAAAAATAATTCGAATGAAAAATACGATCCTTGTTTTAATGTTTTTTGTGAGCATTCTTCAAGCTTTTGGACAAAAGAAAATCGACCAGAAAACCTTTGTTTCATTTATGAAGGATGACAATACAGTGGTTCTTGATGTGAGAACCCCAGAAGAATTTACGGAAGGACACATTCAAGGAGCCTTGAATTTTAATTATTTCTCAGATTCATTTGTAAAAAATGTCACAGGAAAATTTGGTAAAAGTAAAATTCTGTTGGTCTATTGTGCAGCTGGAGGACGCAGTGCAGAAGCAGCCAAGGCACTCAAGAAAGCCGGGTTCAAAACCGTTTATGATTTGATAGGGGGATACGACAGCTGGCAAGACTGAAATAGATCATGTACCAATTTTGATGATAATGCCAATAATGCTATTTAACATAATATTAATTATATTACAAAGTTGAAAGGGTTTAAATAGTAGCTTTGTAGCATGAGACCCAAGTTTACGGATCAACAAACATTAACAGAACTTGAATTTCCGCTTATTCTATCCAGATTGGAAGAATACGCTGTGAGTGAAAATGCGAAAAACATCTTGACAAACTTGGTTCCCACAAACCAATTTCAATCCATCATATTCAATTTAGGAACGGTCAGCGAACGACTTGACATCAGGCAAAGCAATATGGTTTTTCCTGCCATGGATTTCGAATCGTTGGACGTTGAGTTAAAAATATTGGGCATCGTAGATTCTGCCATATCGATTGAAGGAATTTTCAGGATCAAGCGCGCCAGTGAATTGGTAAATGCCCTTCTGAAATTCTTTGAAAAAAACACAGTTTTTCCCAAACTTCATTCACTTGTTTCGAGCTGTCACTATACGGAAGAAATCATTCGGCCTATAGAGAAAGTAATGGATCCACGCGGAAAGATTAAGGACGATGCCTCGCCCTTGTTGCTAGAAATCCGTACAGAAATCAAAAAAATTCGAAACCAAATCAACCGCAATTTTGAAAAAGAAATGCGCAGATTGGTTAAAGAAGGTGTTTTGGGCGAAACCTACGAAGGTTTTATTCACGAACGTCGTGTGTTGACGGTACAAGCAACCTACAAGCGCAAGGTTCCTGGGAACATTTTAGGCTCGAGTAAAACCGGTAGCTTAACCTACATCGAACCCCAAATAAACGCAAGCTTAAACAATGAATTGGCTTGGCTAATTGATGATGAAAAGAAGGAGATTTATCGCATTTTACAAGCATTGACAAAGGTTTTAAGGGGCTTTTTCCCATTGATTAACGACTATCAAAAAGCGCTGGTTGCACTGGATGTGGTCAATGCCAAAGCCAAGTTGGCCGATGAAATGAATGCCATTTTACCGGAGATTTGTGACGATTTGACCTTGGATTGGAAAGATGCTGTCCACCCTATTCTGCGTTGGAACAACCAAAAAAATAAGAAAAACACGGTCGCTCAAACGCTACGGCTCTCAAACAAACAGCGAATGCTGGTGATTTCTGGCCCCAACGCTGGGGGAAAAAGCATCACCCTTAAAACGTGTGGATTGCTTCAATGCATGCTTCAAGCAGGCCTGCTCATACCGGTTGATAAAAATTCAAAAACATGTCTTTTTCAGCAATTGTATTCTGACATTGGTGACAATCAATCCATTGACAATGAATTAAGTACATACTCTTACCGATTGAATCGAATGAAGTATTTTCTTGAAGTGGCCAACCGAAGAACCTTGCTGCTTTTGGATGAATTTGGGACGGGATCTGACCCTGAGTTGGGCAGCGCTTTGGCGGAAGTGTTTTTTGAGGAAATGTATAAATCCAAAACTTTTGCCATCCTTACCACGCACTATGCATCCATCAAGCGAAAAGCAGCGGAATTGCCAGAGTCTTTCAATGGTTCTATGCGTTTCGATGGACATAAATTAACGCCTCTGTTTTCCTTGGAATTGGGTCAACCTGGAAGTTCCTTTACCTTCGAAGTGGCTTCATTGAATGGAATCAATGCAGAAATCATCAACCGCGCAAAATCTAAATTGAGCAAGGAAACCGTTAAATTCAACCAACTGTTGGGATCGCTTCAATCTGAAAAAACCGCCTTACAAAAATCCATTGCGAAGTACAAAGAAAGCGAGAAAAGCATGACGGCTTCGCTGAAGGCAAACGAGTTAAAATCTGAAGAATTCCAACAGAAATCAAAGCAAATCAAAGGGCTTTTGGAACAAAACACCCGGTGGATTCAATTGGGTCAAAAATTCCAAAAATACCTTGAAAGATACCATGCAGCCCCCCGAAAAAAAGCTGCCAATGATTTGTTGTTTGAGGAAATTAGAGGCTACATGCTGAAAGAGAAAACCAAATCACAGCCCCAAAAGAAAGCGATCACCAGCACACCTGCCAAGGAAAACGCGTCGAAAGAAAAGATTACGTTTCAAGTAGGCGACAAAGTCAGGGTCATTGGGTCTCGCCAAGTAGCCGTGGTTGAATCGCTCACCGACGACATTGCCGTTGTTTCTGTGAAATCCCTTAAAATGAAAGTGGACTTGTTAAAACTCACCCCGATACTCAAGTGAAACCAGCGTACATCTCTTATTTAAACTCAAATGACGGCACGGCCCTGCTTGCTTATGGCTGCACAAAAGAGTGGATCATCGAATCAAGAGAATCCCTCAAAGATTTTTCGGAATACCTCAGCCATGGAAACCAAGATTATGTCTTTGGCTATCTTTCTTACGAACTTCGGATGCTTTTAATGGACTTGGACGAAACAGAAAATACTCCCCTTCAACTGCCCAAAGCCCACTTTTGGATTCCAACCTTTGTTGCTAAAATTTCAGGAAAGGACTTTTCGTTGGTACAAGGAGAAACATCTTCAGTCGACTACCCTGCATTTCTGGACATTTACGAAGCGCTTAAAACCCCAAAACCCTTAGATTTACCCTTGTTTACGGCTCGCACCTCCAAGCTTACCTACCAGGAAAAAGTAGCCATACTCAAAGAAAAAATTCAAAGGGGTGACATTTACGAGACCAATTATTGCCAAGAATACTTTTTGAAAGAGGCAGAACAGACCGACCCCATAGCGCTTTACCATTATGTCAACCAAAAAACCACTGCGCCTTTTTCTGCCATGGTGGTGACCGAAAACCTTTGGCTTGCCTGTGGAAGTCCAGAGCGATTCATGAAAAAGTCGGGAAGCAAACTCATTTCGCAACCCATCAAAGGCACCGCTCCCCGATTCGTCAACGAAGCCGAAGACCTTGCATCCATCGAACGACTTAAATCCTCAAAAAAAGAGCATGCGGAAAACGTAATGATTGTAGACTTGGTACGGAATGACCTTTCTAAAATAGCTACACTGGGATCCGTTAGGTTGGAAGAGATGTGTGAAATCTATTCTTTCAAAACGGTACATCAGATGATTTCCACCGTGGCGTGCGACCTCCCTGATGGCATTAGATTCGAGGATGTCATCGCCGCGATGTTTCCTATGGGCTCTATGACAGGCGCACCCAAGCGCAATGCCGTAAAATTTTCTGACGAAGCGGAAGAATTTTCCCGAGAAATTTATTCTGGAAGCGTCGGTTATATTACACCGGAAGGCGATTTTGATTTCAATGTAGTCATTCGCTCTTTGGCTTATTATCCAGCTACAAAATACCTTTCCTGTGCCGTTGGAAGTGCCATTACCATGGCTTCGGACCCACTCGAGGAATATGAAGAATGCGTAGCGAAAATCGGGAAAATCATCCAATTTAACCATGATTGAAAACCTAAAATCCTTCCTCAAGCAATCCCAAGGAAAACACTTTTTTGTGGCTTGTTCCGGTGGTTTGGACTCCATGGTTTTGTTGCAATTGGTTGCTGAATCTAAAGTACCTTTTACCGTTCTCCATGTGAATTATCAACTTCGCGGGGAAGAAAGCGATGGCGATGAAACCTTCGTTTCTGAACATTGTAAAACCCACAAACTTCCATTTGAAAGCATACGGGTTGATTTAGGAAAAATCCTGGCTGAAAACAAAGGGAATCTCCAGAACGAAGCACGTAAAATTCGCTATGCTTATTTCAAGTCTCATGTAGACAAAACCCCCTCATCGTATGTGATTACCGCACATCATGCAGCGGATCAAATTGAAACATTCTGGCTACAATTGTTTCGTGGAAGTGGGATTTCTGGCATGGCAGGAATGACAGCGAAAAATGACTTTATCTTTCGTCCCTTACTCCCCTATTCCAAAGCGGAAATCCTTGCATTTGCGCAACAAAACGCACTTAAATGGAGAGAAGATGCCAGCAACCAAAATCCAAAATACGCAAGGAATTTTCTTCGGTTGGAAGCACTCCCCTTCCTTCGTATAAAGATGCCAGAAATTGATTCAGAGGTACGCTTGCTTCAACAGGTTTTTCAAGAAGAATTGATTGTCGCGAAAGAAAAAGCGGTCGAACTTTCTGGAAAATGGCACTCGACCCAAAGAATTGAATTCGATGATATGAACAACAATTCCATAGTCTTTCACGAAGCGATGAAACTATGTTCCATTCCTTCTGTATATTTTCAAGCCCTGTTGGATTTAACCAAAGCCGAAAAAGGAAAAAAACTGATCATTGAAAACCCAGGCGCTTCCATCAAAGAAATTGTCAAAGAGTCCCGTTTTCTAGCGCTTGTTTCAAACGTACTGCCACCTAAATTGTGTATTCAAACCGAAGTCACAACTTCGCTTCCAGAATCATTCAATCGCGACGTGTGGTACATTGACGGCATGCATTTGACCCATGAAATTGAACTCCGTCCTTGGAAATCCGGAGAAAAAATGAAACCCATTGGATTAAAAGGATCGAAGAAAATCAGCGATATTCTTAAAGATTTCGGGATTGAATCAAATAAAAAAGCTTTTCATCCCATCGCAATCCTAAACGGTGAAATTTTGGGCATTCCCGGGGTATGTTTGTCCCAAAAATTTATGGCCACCCAAAACAGTACACGCATAATAAAAGTTACTTTTGCACCATGCTGACCCCACTCCCTATTCCCTTTGTTGAGCGGATTTCAAAATCACCTCTTTTTGGTCAAAACGTACTTGAAGCATTTGATTCATCAGCACCCACGTCGATCAGGTTAAATCCCAACAAATCAACAACCTTGGACTTCGAACTTGGAGAAAAGGTACCTTGGTGCAATCTTGGACACTACTTGACAGAACGACCTAACTTCACCTTAGACCCTTTGTTTCATGCGGGAATTTACTACCCCCAAGAAGCGGCCTCCATGTCGGTATACGAAATCGTTAAAAGCCTTACACTTCCTGAAAATCCCATTGTACTTGACGCCTGCGCGGCTCCGGGCGGAAAATCAACGGCTTTGCTCGAAGCACTGCCTGCAAACGGCGTTTTGGTAGCCAATGAAATGAACCGTCACCGTTGCAATGTACTGGCGGAAAACATTAGCAAATGGGGAAATTCAAATGTCTTGGTCACACACAGTGAAGTGCATGCCTTTTCGAAGCACAAAGCCCTTTTTGACCTTGTACTCATAGACGCGCCTTGTTCTGGAGAGGGTATGTTTCGCAAGGACCTTAACGCACGAACGGAATGGTCGTTGGAGAATGTAAAATTGTGCGCTGAAAGACAATTGGAGATCGTAAAACAACTTGCAGATACGGTGAAAGAAGATGGGTATTTGATGTATTCTACCTGTACCTTAAACAAAGAAGAAAACGAGGAAATCATTCAGCACTTGATTGAAAACCATGCGTTTGAAGCGTGCCCTCTCCCCTCTTTAACCAACGCTTTGCCCAGCGAACAATCCCTGGGTTACTATTTTGCACCGGGCATATCAAAATCAGAGGGCTTGTACATTTGTTTGCTTAGAAAAATCGAAAACGACAAACCGTCCATGCGAAAAAACAAACAGCTCCCCCCTATCAAAACAGCGACTTTACCGGATTACATTCAAATCAATGCGAATGACGGTTTGGTACAAGAGGACGATAAAACGTACTTGATGTCCCAGCAAACCCTTACTGTTTACGAACAGCTACGAGGAGACTTCAGGTTTATGAAAAAAGGAACTTTGTTGGGCGAAACCGCCATGAAAGGATTTGTTCCTGCCCATGAATTTGCGTTAAGCACCGCACTTATCAACACACTTCCTCGCGTCGAACTCTCGCTTCTTGATGCCAGGAAATACTTACACGGAGATACCTTTCCCTTGATCGCAGAAAAGGGATTTGTCGTCGTAACCTATCGAGACAGTGCTTTGGGACTTGTTAAAAACCTTGGCAATCGCTTCAATAATTTATATCCGAAGGAATGGCGAATTAGAATGGCAGTATCATGAATGAAATGAACGCGAAATCCCAACTTATTGATTACATCGGAAGCAGGATTCCTTTGTCAGATCAAGATGCCTCATTCATTAAAGACAGGTTTCACTTACGGTCCTTTTCCAAAAAGCAATTTTTTCTCAAAGAAGGAGATGAGGGCTTTGAGCAAGGATTTATTGTGGCAGGCGCGTTTAGGGTTTTCTACACCGATGCGAAAGGCTTGGAACATGTACTTTATTTTGGATTCAAGGATTGGTGGGTTGGGGATTTGGGAAGCTTTCTTTCCTCCACAAAGTCACAATTGAATGTACAAGCGCTGGAAGATGGTTACATCCTTGCATTCAACCACGCTGACATCGAAGAAATCTTTACAGAAGTACCTAAAATGGAACGCCTTTTCAGGGTAATGGCGCAGCGCACACTTTCCGTATTGCAAAAACGATTTTTCTTAACGGTCTCCGCAAGCGCAGAGGATCGGTATTTAGATTTACTGAAACGTCATCCTAAAATTGAGCAAATGGTCCCACAGCATCAAATTGCTTCGTATTTAGGTATTTTACCAGAATCGCTAAGCCGTCTCAAAAAACAAATGATTCAGCGCATTAAATCCGCAAAAGCCGGAACAGATGAAAAGTAAATAAAAATTGATAATTTAGGGCACTTAAAATTTATGAAAATGATGAAACTTAAACGTATTTTATTTGCTGTTTGCATGTTCGTAGGCTTGTTCGCACATGCTGACGAAGGAATGTGGTTCTTGATGTTTATTGAACGTCTGAATCACCGAGATATGGATAAATTGGGACTGCAATTGACAGCTGAAGAAATTTACAGCGTAAACCATTCAAGCTTAAAAGACGCAGTGGTTCAGTTCAACGGTGGATGTACCGCAGAAATCATCTCCTCTCAAGGCCTTGTGTTAACAAATCACCACTGTGGGTATGATGCCATTGCAGAACTTTCTACCCCAGAAAACGATTACCTAACCAACGGTTATTGGGCGAAAACCAAAGGCGATGAATTAAAACCCAAGGCTTTGTTTGTACGTTTTTTTGTACGCATGGACGATGTGAGCAAAAGAATTTTAGGAAAAGTGGACGCCTCTATGTCCGAAGCAGATCGCGAAAAGAAAATCAAAGAAGAAATCGCATTGATCGAAAAAGAAAACAGCGAAGGCGGAAAATATGTTGTTAGCGTACGTTCGTTTTTTCAAGGAAATGAGTTTTACTATTTCGTTTACCAAGATTTTAAAGATGTTCGATTGGTGGGAACCCCTCCCAATTCAATTGGAAAATTCGGCGGTGATACAGACAACTGGGAATGGCCACGACATACTGGAGATTTTTCCATGTTCCGAATTTATGCCGATGCCAATGGAAACCCAGCTGAATTCTCTTCGCAAAACGTTCCCCTTAAACCCAAAGTTCATTTACCTGTAAACATTCAAGGGGTAAAAGAAGGTGATTTCGCCATGATCCTTGGTTTCCCTGGGAGAACCAACCGTTGGTTGCCTGCGGGAGGCATTGAGCAGAACGTGAAATTCGCCTACCCAGCTTGGGTGGAAGCTTCTAAAACAAGCATGGATGCCATGAAAAAACACATGGATGCAGATCCAAATGTAAGATTGAACTACGCTTCAAAATATGCACGCCTTGCAAACTATTGGAAAAACCGTCAAGGAATGATTGATGCGTTAACCGCGTTTCAAACAGCCAAGGCTAAACATGAAAACGAAGCAAAATTCAATGCTTGGGCAAACAAAGGCAAAAACAAAAAGACCTATGGAGATGTGATTGCCAACATCAACGCTTTTTATGCTGCAACCAATGAAAAATCTAGACATGACAACTATTTGTCCATCCTACTTCGTTCTTCTGAATTTGCAGGCATTTCTAAATCCCTCGGTGCAAAACTTATGGATTTCACAAAAGCAGACGATGCCAAAAAAAGAACAATGACCCCAGACATGGTTAAAGCCATCGATGAGTTTTACGCTTCCATAGACCTTCCTGCAGAAAAAGACCTCTTGTTGAATGGTTTGGACCTTTACCTTCAAAAAGCCCAATATAAATTGCCAGAAATGTTGAGCGGACAAACCAATGCATCTGAAATCGTTTCGAACATGCTTATCAATTCCATCTTTTCTTACCCTGAAAAACTTAGGGCGATGGTCTTGAACAACGAAAGCACAGACCTTTCAAGCGATCCAATGATGAAATTTTCAAGTGCTTTGTTTACCCATTTGAGCAACACAACGCCTGAACTTATGAAGTTGCAAGCGTCATACGCTTCGTCGTACAGGAAACTGGTTCAAGGAATGAGAGAATCAAAATTAAGTCCTGTGAAATATCCAGATGCAAACAGTACCATGCGACTTACCTATGGAATCGTAAGTGCACTGCCAGCAGACCAAAGAAACGATGCAGCCCAAAATTACTACACGACGTTGCAAGGAGCCATCAATAAATACAAGCCAAATGATGAGGAATTCGACCTTCCTGAGCGTTTGATTTACCTATATAAGTCTAAGGATTTTGGTGAATATGCCGACAAACAAGGGTACATGCCCGTAAACTTCTTAACCAACAACGACATTACGGGAGGAAACTCAGGATCCCCTGTTTTGAACGGTAAAGGCGAATTGATTGGGTTGGCTTTTGACGGTAACATCGAAGCCATGGCAGGAGATGTAATCTTTGATACCAAACTTCAAAAAACCATTAATGTCGACATCCGTTATGTACTTTTCATCATTGACAAGTATGCTGGCGCGAAACACATTGTGGATGAAATGACCATTATCCGATAAGGTTGTTTTGACATTCTATTTCTAAAGCCTCATTTTGAGGCTTTTTTTTTTAGTTCTTAGCTTCTGCCAACAACGTCAGATACAGGAGGGCATTCCCCATCTCGGCAGTGGTGAAAATGGCATCGATTTGTGCCTGACCGATTTTTTCCAACAAGACAAAACGCAGTTCATTCTTCACATTTTTCTTGTCGTTGAATGCAAACCCAATGATTTCTTCTATCGCATTTTCGGGGATGACAATCATGGGAAAACTTCGAATGATGGTTTTTTCAATTTCAACATACATCGCTTCTGGTAAAATTCCCCTTCTGAAGGAAATAAAGCTTTCTGCAATGATCCCCAGCGCTACGGCATGGCCATGCGAAATGGGCGAAGTTCCCAGAAAATAAGATTCTAAAGCATGTCCAACCGTATGACCAAAATTCAGAAGTTTACGAAGTCCTGTTTCGTTTGGATCCTGGGTTACGATGGAAAGTTTCAGTTGTATGGAATGAGAAATGTTTGCTTGCGTGGTCAAGTCTGTTTCCTTAAGGATCTCCTTGATTTTATCCCAATGGGACGGATCCAAAATCAAGGCATGCTTGAGCATTTCTGCGTAGCCATTATAAATTTCTTCGCCTGGAAGTGTTTCAAGAAAGGCTGGGTCAATGAAAATGGCTTTGGGATTTGCGAAACTACCTATGACGTTTTTAACATTTTCTAAATCCACGCCCGTTTTTCCGCCGATGGAAGCATCTACCATACCTAACAAAGTAGTGGGAATGTGGACAAAAGAAATTCCTCGCTTGTAGACCGAAGCGATAAAACCTCCTACATCTGTCACAATGCCTCCACCCAGATTGATTATTAAATCAGACCGACCGACTTTGTATTCCAAAAGCGCCGTCCATACTTGATAACATATTTCGAGAACCTTATTCTCTTCTCCCGCTGGCAGCAACATGATTTCAGCGCTTTCCAATTGCGGGAAATGGGTAATCAAATAATCAAGGCAACAATCGTGGGTATTCTCATCGACAACGATGATTTTTTTCTGGTTGACATATTCATCAAGGAGCTTAGGAAACTGGCTGTTCACTAAGGATTCAATTTCGATAAGATACCCTTGGCCTTGGTAAATCATGCTTTTTTTATTCAAAAGTAATTAATCTTTATGAAGAATTTTCAGTCGGAAAAAGTCTTAATTTTGCGACATGGTGGATTTTACAAATACAGAAATTGCCTTTCAAGCAAAAAGCGGCACGGACATCAAAAGGGCACAATGGCTATTCAAGGCAATGGCTTATCCACGTCTCGTGAAATTCGGTAAATGGGCAATCCATTGGGCGATAAAATGTAAGCTTCCCATCAAAGGAATCATCAAGGCTACGATTTTTAAACAATTTTGCGGAGGGGAAAACATTACCGAATGTGAGTCGACCACGCAAAGACTTTCCGCGTTTAAGATAGGAACCATATTAGATTATTCTGTGGAGGGAAAAACCTCTGACGAAGATTTTGAAACCACAACCGACATCATCATTTCCACCATTGTCAAAGCGGGCAATCAACCCAACATTCCTTTTGCGGTGTTCAAAATGACCGGAATTGGACGATTGGATTTACTGGAAACCGCCTCTCAATCACCTGAAGTTGCAACCGAAGTTCAACGCGAAGAAATCCATGCGATCAAGAAACGTTTTGAGCGAATTTGTGAAGCGGCTGGAAAACACCAAGTCCGCCTGTTTATTGACGCCGAGGAAACATGGATACAACCGGTATTGGACGCTTGGACCTTTGAAATGATGTGTAAATACAACCAAGCAAAAGCCATTATTTACAACACGGTTCAGATGTACAGGCACGATCGTCTTACTTTTCTTCACGAACAACGCGTCAAAGCGAAATCGGAAAACATTGTCTACGGCGTTAAACTGGTACGCGGAGCCTACATGGAAAAAGAGCGCGAACGTGCACAAACCATGGGCTACCCCTCCCCCATTCAACCTGACAAAGCCGCTACCGATAGAGATTACGACGAAGCGCTGCGTTTTATGGTGGAACATTCGGATTGCTTTGCACTGTGTGCAGGTTCTCATAACGAAGAAAGCTCCATGCTATTGACCCAGTTAATGTCGCAGAAACAGCTGTCTGCAGCGAACGAAAAATTCTTTTTTGCCCAACTTTTAGGCATGAGCGATCACATTTCATACAACCTAGCAAATGCGGGGTACAACGTGGCAAAGTACGTCCCTTTTGGACCCGTTAAAGAAGTCCTCCCCTACTTACTTCGTCGCGCAGATGAAAACACTTCGGTAGCAGGTCAGACAGGAAGGGAATTGGGATTGATCAGTGCGGAAGTTCAACGAAGACGACAATAGGAACAACAAATACCGCTTTTAAAAACGGGTCTTACGAGCACAATGCGATCATTTAAAGTTGTCACTTGTTGTTAGCGGTTGATTTTCTCGCAGCGTTTATTGCATACACCATTGGAATTTTATCGGCTAGGTGTTTAATTCTAAATTTTTTAGGTGCAAATTCAATGGTCTTGTTAAAACAATTGTAAGGCGAATAGTCAAACTCATCAAACGATTTTATTTCCAGTCCATGTTTAATCAAGTTATTGATTACTTCACTTATACTGTGATTCCACATTACATAGGATTGTTTTAAATCCGCATTTTTGTCTGCATACGTACCGACTTCTGTCTCCACGATGGCGCCTGAATTAAAATATCTGTAAGCCAATGCTTCAAAATCATCATCAAACATCCACACAACAGGATGAAACTCTACGAATACAAATTGTCCATTTGGACGTAGAAAATCAGATGCGATTTTAGCCCACTTGTCTAAGTCAGGTATCCAACCAATGGTCCCGTAACTCGTAAAAACGATATCAAATTTTTCATTTAAATGATTCGGGAGGTCGTAAATGTCACAACAAATAAACGTTGCATTGGACTCGGTATCCTTTGCAATTTGCTTTGCTTTTTCAATTGCTATGTCTGATAAATCTACGCCAGTAACTTTTGCACCAAGCCTACTCAATGAAATCGTGTCTTGACCGAAATGACATTGCAAATGCAAAACAGACTTTCCCTTGATGTCGCCAAGTAAACTTAATTCAATGTCATTTAGTGAGGAATTTCCTTTTAGAAATCCATCTAGGTCATAAAATGCTGACTTCACATGAATTTCGGTTCTGTTGTTCCAAGATTCACGATTTATATCAATGTAATTTTGTTCTGGTTTATTTTCAGGCATGGACATTATATTAAAGAACTGCGAACGGTTTAGGCGTTGCGCTTGACCTCGCTTTTTTTTACTAAAAATTTGTTTTCGGAAGGTAAGAATTCACTTGTTCAATTCATTGCCCTTTCGAAGCAAAAAACCAAACTGGCACTTAGTTCCCGAAATTTTTAAAAAAATTTTTGCGATCCTTTGATTCTATTTCTAAAATTATTTGCCCCCCCATTTTATCATAGACGGTAATATTAGAAAAAACACCCTTTTTAATTTTTGTCTTCATGCACGTATCGATGTCAATTGGTTTGTAATTTTCAAATGACATGCATTTCAATTCTTTGTAACTGCAGAGATTGGCAGGTAGATTACTGAATGAACAGTAAAATGAAAACTGAGAAACATTCGGCATTTGTTCGATAGGAAAATAGCCTAATTTAGGTGCGTTCAATTCAATTAAACCTAAACTCGGAAAATACTTTTCAGATTTCCAATCGATTAATTCTGGAGCGTCAATGTCTAGGATATCCAATTTCTGTAAATATGCAATTTCAGTGGAAAGCGAGGTCAAGCGACTGGATTTTATGGACAAATGTTCCAACGTGGAAAGAGGTGGAATTACAAGTCTTGTTCTGTTATAATCCTCAATAAATAAATGGGTTAAGCTATCCAATTTCAATTCGGAAATCAAGTCAATAAAGTCTTGCGTTGGGTTAAACAACTTTATTTCTTTAAGTTGAGGATTGTTAAGGATTGATTGTTTTGCATTTGCCAATATTGGGCCTTTACGTACAAAAACAATGGCCTTTAAACTGTCAACGTGAGGTACAATTTCGTTTTCATTTATGACCTTAAAGTACAGGTCCTCGTTATAAGGCCTTGGCTCTTGACCATACGAATTGAGTGAAAAAAATACAATGGTTAAGAGTAAAGAGAAGAAAGACTTCATTGTTTATTAGGGTTACTTAGGTAATTGTTACGAACGGCTTGGGGCCTTGGCTTATACGGGGACTTTTCTTAGTGAGTGTTGGGTGATTATTTTAAACCAAAGTTTAATCAATGTCTAAAGGTATGGTCATTTTTCTTTTGTAGTTTTTATTTTCACATTCCTCAAACATCCATCTTGGCATTAAGCGAATCAATCTTAGGGCTTCCTTATTCAAATTTTCATCTGTACTTTCTAAAATATGTATCAAATAAGGTTTCCCATCAGGACCGAGAATGAATTCGATCTTAAAATGAGCTTCGAATCCAAAATCTCCATAGTTGTATGGCATTCTTAGGTTGTCATAGATAAAATTTTGAATTGCGTCTGCACCTTCAAGAAGTTTAGGCAATGTACAAATTGAATCCCCCCATATTTCTTTGTATTGGGCCATCTGTTTTGACTCCGCTTGTTCAATTCTTTTTTCATATGCTTCAGAAGGATATACATATAATGTAATATCAGCATTTTTCTCATTTATGAAATACCGTTCTCTTTTTTGAAGATCGAAATCCCCAGAAGAGAATTCAACTTGATATTCTATTTTATCACCGGATTTGAAAGAAATTGTAATGGAACCATTTTCGTCTGTAATGAATGTTCCAGAAAAGTTTGGCTTCACCATTTTGATTAGCACCTCCTTGTTCGCTATCTTTTGGTTATTGTATCCATCCATAAAAGTCAACTTCATTTCATGTTTCGAAGCGAATAAGGTAGAATTTACCAAAAGGAAAAAAAATATAAGTTGTCTCATCATTTGTTTTTCAGGTGTTCTGTGGTTGCAATTTAACAATTCTCGGCTTTACGAAGGTAGCGTCCGGAAGTGCGGATTGAAGCACGACTTATCCCTCCATGCCGAGAATGCTTAATATAAGCACTGAATCCGCTTTTGTGCAAGCCCCATGCCCGCACCCATGCTTATTTCCAGTTTATTTTAAGTATTTCTCTTTTTAGTTCAATTTCTTCTGTAAAAGAAGTGCCTCGTTTGTAGGAAATAAAAACCAAATAAAGCGGTTTTTTGACTTTTTCAACTTTTATGTTGGTTTTTGATTCGACATTGTAGATATTTTCAATGGTTCTTGTACAAATTATTTTTCCATGTTCTGCTTTGGTTTTATTAAACCTATGGTCACGTTCATTGTCATAAAACCAATAATTTGGGGCATCATTTGAAACCAGTATTTCTTTGCTGGGGTTAAACAATTCATCTGCCATACCGGTAGCTAAAAAACCTTTCAACCTGGTTTTCGGGATCCCATTTTTAGCCATCTCATAGGTATTGTTTTCAAATGACCCATTGATCAACAGCCCCATGGGTTCTGAAAATTCAAAGATCAGGTTAAATGATTTTCTTTCAAGTGTTAATTCACCGTTTTTAGATTGAATTGTTTTTCCATTTTGTTCGACTGTAACATGGAAATCTTTTTCTATTGGGGTTCCTGAAATCAGGGTAATTAAAGCCAAGGTTAAAAACAAAATGTGTTTCATATGTGATGTGTTTTTCAGGTATTTGTGCTAGCGGTTAAGCTGCTTGGCGAAGGTGGCGATTTTAAGCTCCGCGGCTGATCTGCGGAAAACGCTCCCCCCACCTTTTGGGAAGGTGCTGTTGGCAGTCGTTGTTTTTTGTCTTTCCATTCTTTGTTCTCGCTTATCCAGTGGTCGAACCCTTTTGTCCTTACCCAATGTCCATTCCTTTTTTCGTACAAGTCTTTACCGCCTTGTCCGCCCAATGTACAATTGCAGTCTTCTTGAAATTCAACAATTACCTTCGATCTGTCTACTGAAATAATGGGAAATGAAATATGATACAAAATTCCTTCGTTGCATACGGTGTCAATGGCCGTACTTACAAAAGCCTTCTTACGTCTATGAAGCCATTTCAGCTTGTAAGATTTAATTTTCGTGTTTTTGAAAAGTTTTTGTTGTTGTTCAATGAAACCAAGGTCTTCTTTGGTGAATTCATTTTTCATTTCTGTCGTCATGTTAATGCTCTGGAATTTCCAGCAAGCTTTGTCAATATACAAACTATCGTCCGCAATAATCTCGTTTAAGATTGTATAAACTTCGTCCTCTGTTAAGTCTGGTATCGACTTACATGAACCTAAAAACAAGGCGATCAATGTTGATATGATAATTAATTTTCGTGTCTTCATGCAATTACTGGTAACGGTTTCGGGCTTGGCGATGTCCCGAGAGGAACGATTCGGGATATTGCTTACACGCTGTTATCGTTTCGGTCTTTTATTTCTCGCCAATAAGTTTTGTTTTGTTTTCAGCGAGCTTATTCTTAATATACTCCTTTAATTGCTCAAATGTCATATTTTGAGTTTCCTGGCTAATTTCATCTCTTATTTCACGCATCATCATAACAGCGTCAAATGTTTTTTCCTTTTTATTCTTCTCCATATTTTACTAAATCTTTTGGACTTCTAATTTCAATTACTTTTTTCATTATTATTGATTTTATGTTTAGTTTGTTTTTGATGATAACGGTTCGCGCACAGGCGCATACCCTTTTCGGGTTGCGCTTGTGCGCTGTTAGTAGCTGGGCGATTCCGATATTTCTTTGAGCATAATTCTATTTAATTAATCATTTTATCGAGTAACTAACATTGCGTCCATTTCCTTGTTTTTCAATCAATCCTTTGTTTAGCAACTCCGACAAAATGCGTTTTACTGTTGGCGCAGGCATGGCTAACTTTATTGCAATTTCACCCGATTGAATATTCGGACGATTTTGTATTATTGTATATATTGATTTTTCCTTGTGCGAAAGCTGTGTTTCCAAGCCGCTTTGTTGCAATTTCATCAGCAGTTGCTTTTGGATACTTGACAAACAATTCAGAAAGAAATTTATCCAAACGGTTACTTCTTCATTTGGGCGTTGTGCCTGACAACTTCTTAGAACTTGATAATATTCGTTTTTTCTACTCTCTATTTCGTGTTCAAAACTCACGTATTGAATCCACTTGTATCCTTTATTCATAAGTAAAAGTGTTGATATTAATCGGCTTAATCTGCCGTTTCCGTCTTGGAAAGGATGAACAGTCAAAAATTCATACACAAAAGATGCAATTTTGATTAATTCGTGAACTTCCGTTTCGGCATTATACCAATCAAGTAAAGCTCTTATTGCATTTTCGGTAGCAAATCCTGCTTCTGTAGTTTGAAAAATGATTTGTTTTGTTCCGTCAGGAAATGAAGCTTCTACTGCATTACTATGTTGCTTATAATTGCCTTTATGCCATAAATCTTTGGCACTGTATTTCATCAAACTATTGTGTAAGCTTTTTAAATTACTTTCAGAAAGGCTGATATTTTGGTATGATTCAGTGATCAAATCTAATACTTCAAAGTAACCAACTACTTCCTGCGAATCTCTGTCAGTAAGTTTGGCTATGTCAATTTTTTGAAGTAAAACATCTACTTCTTCATCACTCATTCTGTTGCCTTCAATTCGGTTTGAAGCCCCGACACTTCGAACTGTAGCAATGCTTTTTAACTCTTTTAGGCTCTGTCCTTCTTTTCGCTCTATAGCTGTCCAATTTGCATCAAAACGATCAATTTCGCTGATTAAATTAATCAGCTTCCAATCAATATTAAGTTTGAAATTATATACCTCGTTATTCATTTTGATACGATATGATACGCAAATATACGCTTATGATTACAAATTACAAGTACTGATTGATACGATTTGATATGATTAGATTTGATTTTGATACGAAAAATGTCTTAGCTTCAGAAGTAAAGTGTCGCAAAGTAGGTCCATCTCGCCTTGCTACTAACTTGCTTATACACGCTACAAAAATTCTCCAATTCAACCAAATTGGGTGTATTTGCGAAGGTAAATCGTGCTTGTGCTAAGGTAATTAAATCTAATGATTTTTTGGGGCTACCCTACGGTCGCATTGCGCCACTTCCTACATCCACATACCCCCGTTCACAGAGAGAACTTGTCCCGTAATGGAATTGGCTTCATCCGACAAAAGCATTTCTACCAATTTCACGATGCCTTGGGTGTCGCTAAGTTTGGCAATCGGTGTTTTTGCGATGATTTTCTCGCGCATGGATTCAGATATTTCGCGAATCATGCCTTGGTCCATGTACCCTGGCGCAATGCAGTTTACAGAAATTCCATTCGGTGCCAATTCAGCTGCAAGGGTGCGCGTTAATCCAAACAGAGCACTTTTGCTAGCAGCGTAAGCCGACGTTCCTGGAATCCCCGTTTGCGCAACAATCGATGAAAAGAATACAATCCTTCCCCAATTCCTTTTGCGCATTTCAGGAATAAAAATTTGAGAGATAAAAAAAGGCGCCTCAAAGTTAATGGATTGAACCCTTTTAAATTCATTGGGATCAACCTTCCAAGACATGCCCGCACTTGGAATTCCCGCGCAATGGATGATAGCATCCACCTGTCCGGCTAGGCTTTTGAAGCTTTGAATGTTGTCATAATCAGACAAATCGCATTGAAACCACTCACAGTCGTCTGGGTGTTTTTCCATCAAATCAAGAATAGAATCGTAGTTTGAATTTCCATGTAGAATTACTTGATAGCCTTCTGCCAACATCTTTGAAGAAACCATTTTGCCAATTCCCCCTGTCGCACCTGTAATCAAGATTCTCTTTTTCATCTACCCAAATTTACGATTTACCAAGTTCTTCAGAGGCCAAGGTAATCGGTTCGATGTCAAAAGTAGGTATTCTCTATCCGCAGCACCAAATTTCCGGTTGAAATTTGCCAAACCTTGGTTGTTGCTTCCTCCAAAATCGAAAGAAACACAATCGCCGGAGAAAAAACGAATGGCCTCCGCATGAAGGTATACCATCCCTCCTACTTTTTGATATTCCGAAGTCACTATTCCTTTTAGGTACAAAACCTTGGTGCCAATCTTAAGGTAAACCGATGACCCGATCATCTGACCTTCAACAAAGACCGAGAATTGGAAAAGTTTTCCCTGTTCGTTTGCCGATACCATCAACTGACGCAACATGCGGTAATGTCGATCCTTCAGGTGTAAAAATTCTTCTCCTTTCACTTTCCGAAACAGTTGAATGACTTCATCTGGACGAAAATCATGGGTCAGTTTGGGAGAAAATGCTTGAAACTTCTTTAATTGCCGTCGATGATTCTCAGAAAACCCCGCTGCTGCATTTTCGTTTAATTCCAAGCATTGGTAGGTCCGACCAACCGCTTGACCGACTGAAAAATGGGTGCTCCCCAATTGAACATATCGAAAATGGGTTTGAAGGTATTTTTGAAGCGAAATCAATTGGGATGGCTCAAAACCCATAGGGGAAAAACTTCGGGTCAAAAAAGGTTGAATTAAAAAGTTCACACCCCATTTGTTCACACCCGTAATGGGGAAGATGGCCTCATAATCTCCCAAGACAAATCCTTCCCAATTCGGGGCAACAACGTCCAAGTACCATGAAAAATGAAAGAAAATCCCATCCTCATTCGAGAGAGAAACCCTTTCGTCCCATTTCTTAACATTGATGTTTTTTCGCTGGATGATCATTTCAAATCTTGAAGTTTAACAAATTCATGCTTCTCCTTGTTCTTTTGAATGAAGGCATCTAATCTTGACAATCCGAAATGCGTGAGGGCTTTAGGGTGACCAATCACAACCAATATAGGCTCTTGTCTCTTTTCAAACCGATGCAAAGTTTGCTGTAGTTTGGATGCATAATAACCGTCAACGCTTACGCATAAACGGTGAGCGCGTGTTAAAAGGTCAAATTTAGAACCTCCCCCAGCTGCGGGAACCCCATTTCCTATGCCTTTATGGTCTCTTGGATTCAATCTTCCCAACACAAACAATTTCCAAAAAAAGAGCGGCGAGTACATCCGTGAAGCGATTGGAAACTCTGTAAACCTAGCATTCTCAACAGGCAAAAGTTCATCTGATTCAAAATGCCAAAAAGGAAGACTTGGTGCCTTCGTAAAATCATATTGATAAGGTGCCTGGGTATTTTTTCCTTGCTTAAAAACAGAGGAATCGTATCGAATCCCACATTCGTCAAAGGCGCTTGCCAAGCGTGAAAAAGGCTGTACACACCAACCTCCGGCACGATACGAAAGAATGGGGGTTGACACTTTGTTTTGAATAAATGCATGGTATTTCAGCACGATGGCTTTGGCTTCTTCGTCGGTAAAATCTGACAACTTGTAATATTCCATGGGGTGACGCCACGCTTCATTTTCCCAAACAGATTTTTCCCAATGGGGATGAATGTGCAGTCCCGTTTCATGTCCGAGCGCATCCCATTGTTGGACTTGTGAAATCACAGCATGCAAATCCGCGGAAAATTCGGGCAGGTCTTGAAAACGGAGCAGCGATCCAACATCTGGAAAGAACGTAAACGGAACCTCGTGCTTTTCGGCAACTTCCAAGATGCGTTTTGTAGGCTCAAGCATGCATTTATCTACCGTACCCGAACGACTGCCAAAAAACAACTCATAATCCCAAGTGATGGCTATTTTCATAAATCTCCTTGGGGTTTATACATGGTGACTCCCTTGTTTACAAAGGCCGCTTTCATCGTTTCAAACATTGCCTCAGCATCGAATACCCATGTGGCTGCAGAACCTATTTTTGTTTGAAAACAAGCGTTGTGTGCAAGAAACAAGGGAAAGAGTTCATCGCAACGTCGTTTCAAGGAATAAACAGGGTTATGAACCTTTGTTTTTACCCAAAGTTCCGCTTTATCTTCTGTAATTACCTTTAGGTTGAATACTTCATCAGCGTAAACCGGCACACCAACATCAAAAGCATCTTCCAGGGTATGAAGGTGCGTACCTGCATTTGAAAGTTTCACACCGATGTAAAGAATTTTCCCTTTGTTCTGAATGAGTTTTCCATACGGAGAATCCCAATGGTAGGGCGTTTCCTTCTGGGCGTGGTCTTTAATGTAATCATTTGAATTTTCACCCCAAGCAGCGACCGGTTCTGTGGGATGTAGGCTTCGCTTTACCCTTTCTGATTTTCGAAAATACTCCGACACCGCTCCCATCGCGGAGGGCGTATTCATTACATCAAAGGTTGGATTTTGACGAACATAATCAAACTGCAAGGTAGCAATGGGAGAAGTGGGCATCAGGATAATACCTTCGTAACCAACACATTTTTTCAGTGCATCCACCAAGGTTTGTGCTCCATGTTCCAAGAAACCAATTTTTGACAAACTGGCGTGAACCATTAGATGATCTCCTCGCTTTACCCCTGCCGCTTCAAGTTCGGCGATCAGTTGTTCCGTAGATCGTAAATTTTGTGTTTTCGCGGCTTTTTCAAGCGCATGATGAAATGCACGTTTCCGAAAACCGCGGTACCATCTGAAAAGAAATGGAGGGATAAAATTTCTTACTTTTTCAAGCATTTCACTGCGAAGGTAAGGATAACTAAAAGAATGGCCGAAGGTAAATTATTTCTGAATTTAACAAAACTTATCGCAAAGGTGCATTCCATTTTGTATTTTTAGGGTAAAATTAGAATCTATGAGAACGATAATCTTTATTTTTTCCCTCATGACCATTGGTCTTATGAATGCACAAACCTCTATTGAAGTACGTGCCAAAGATCAAAGCGATCGCATGAAAACGAGTTTAAACTTGACCACTGAGCAATATGCGCAAGTCTATGAAATCAACCGCGGCATCCTTATCAAAAACGAAGATGTGAAAAACGGAACCTTTTCAGAAGAATTGAAAAAAGAGATCTTTTACAGCAACCAAAGCGCCCGAAATGAGATGTTAAAAGGTGTTTTGACCCCAGCGCAATTCGCGCAATTCGAAAAAGATGAAAAGCCTGAAATAAAAAGCAAGTCTTACGAAAAAGCAAAGGACGAAGAAATTAAAAACTGATGAAAATCCCGAGAAATCGGGATTTTTTACTTTTAAACGTACCTTTGGTTAGTGAAACCTACCGTTCCTATTTTCGGAAAAACAATCCAACTGGGCACAGCTAAAATCTCGGTGCTCCTCCTACTCTTTTGTTTCTTGCTGTATGGAAATTCCATTTCAAACGGCTATGCATTGGACGACGAACTTGTCACAAACACAGACCGACAGATTCATCCTTTGGTAGACCAAGGCCTATCAGGAATTCCCTCCATTTTCACCCAAAGTTATTCCGTAAACAAAGAACAGAATTACGAGTATCGCCCTTTGGTTTTGACAAGTTTTGCGATTGAAAAGACATTCTTTGGGACCTCCGAAAACTGGGTGCACCTCTCGCACTTTATCCAGATCCTACTTTATTTCTTCCTGGGTCTGTTGCTTTACAAAACCTTGCGCTTACTGTTTGACGCCGAAAACCCAATCTTAATCCTGGCAACGGTCATCCTGTTTTTATCCTTGCCCATTCATACCGAAGTCGTCAACAGCCTCAAAAACCGCGATGAAATCTTAAGCATGTACTTTTCAATCCTCGCGTTAAATTTCTCCTTGAAATACCATAAGGCAAACAAATTAAAGTTTTTACTTTTCTGTACCCTTGCCATTACCGCCGCCCTCTTGAGTAAGAAAACCGCTTTGCCATTCATTGCAATCATCCCAATGGCTTTGTTCTATTGTAGAAAACTTGCCTGGAAACCCATCTTGTTGACTTTTATATCCCTAGGCTTGGGAAGACTTCTGTTCGTACTGTTTAGAAAAGGTTTGGTACAATCTGATAAAATCAGGGATTTCGCCACCCTTGAAAACCCCTTGTTTGGACAAAATTTGATCCATCGTATTCCTACGTTTGTGGACACCCTTTTTTGGTACTTCAGGTCGACCTTACTGCATTTCAACTTTCATAGCTATTATGGACTTGGGGGATATGAAATCGCTACATTTTCATCGACATCCTTTCTCTTTGCATTGATTTTCCTAATGGGATTGCTCTTCGTTGTCGTGCTTGGATTTATCCATCAAAAGTTTCGTTTGATTTCCTTTGGCTTACTGTTCTTTATTTTAAGCATTGCCGGGGCTTGCAACCTTCTCTTTCCAATGGTAGGAATTGTCGCCGAGCGTCTCGTTTTCACCGGGAGCTTGGGCGTTTTGGTTGCTTTGGTTTTCACGATGGACAGGCTTCAACACCGATTCAATAAACCAAACCTTTCGAAAGTGATGCTGTTGGGATTAGGCCTCTATGTCTGTCTCAATGGATTCATTGTGGTACAAAGAAACACCGCTTGGAACGACCGAATTACCTTATACCAAACCGATGCAAAGGATTTTCCATCGGCAAAAAGCCAAGCTTTGTTGGGACAAGAATTGCAATTTTTGGCAAATGAGGCGTGGCAAAACCTTGACACGGAAACCGCTGCAATATATTTAAAGGTTCGTGGTGCAAGACAAGCGTATGAAACTGCCATTAAGATTTACCCCAACTATCCAAAAATACAAAACAATTTAGCCACCTTATATTCGGTATACTACTGTGATGAAGGCGCTGCGATAAAACTCACAAATCAAATCCTTTTGCGGCATAAAGACTACAAGGAAGCACGTTTAAACCACCTTAACGCTTGCCTGAAAGCTTATGTAGTTTGGTGTAAAATGAGCCCTTTTGTCGTTTCAGAAAAGCAAGATTACAATCCTTCAAAAAAAATCAATGCCTACCATGCAGACTTTGGGCTGATGAATCAGTTTGAGGAAAGAGGGAAATTGATTTTAAAGAATGGCTTAAATCCCAACTCAATTCAAACCCTTGTATCCTATGCCCGAGGGATGGAAACCATGAATACCAACCTGGCCGACCTCTCCCCTCCGTTCGCAACCAACATAGATGCAGCGCTGCATTCACTTTATGAGGGAAAAACACCAAACCATAACATTTTAGACACTTTTCGAAAGGAAATTGTAAAAAAGGATGCGCTGACCATAGGTGCAACTGCTTTTTTGTCGATGCAAAGAAAACTACAGAATGATTGCTTTCAGTCAGCAGAGGATTATGAAAAGGCATTTCCAAAGGAACGATATGCCGATTTAATGGACCGGTATTTTATGGAAGCCAATGACTTTCAATCCATCATCCGATTGCACAAAGCATTGATAACCAAAGGCAAAGGAGGGGCAAAAGATTACATACAAATTGGCAATGCCTATGTAAATTTGGGTGATCAAACGAAAGCCGTAAAGGCATTGAAAAAAGGGTATGATTTTATAGAACAATCGAAACTCCAAAACAAAACATCCGAATTGCAAAGGCTACAGCGTTTTATTGAAAAAATAGAATCCTCGAATTGAGCGCAAACTTTCAACACCATCACATCATCGGAATTGGTAGGTCAGGCACCACCTTATTGCAATCGTTGTTGAATGCACACCCAGACATTTGGGCTGGACCTGAAGACTACTTCATTCCCTTTTTTTATCATCGATGGAAAAACAAAACAACCTTTACAGAGAAGGATTTGAAGCGCTTAGAAGCGTTTCACATTGCCTTTGGAAAACTTCAACCCTACGTAGGATTTACATTTGACACAACGTCATTTCTTAGGTCAAAACCGGAGGACTTCAATGGAATGGTCAAATGCACCTACGATTCATTTGTTGATGAATTGAATCCAGTAAAAAAAGCGTCCCTCTACGTAAATAAAAACCCTTTACACTCCCTTTATTTACATGAATTACAAGCACTTAACCCTGAATCTAAATTCATTTGGATGATGCGAGATTACAGGGCCAATGTCTATTCTCGCATCCAGAGTGTTCATTTGAAGCGCAGCAATGTGTATTTTAACGCGGTTCGGTGGGTCTATTTTTACAAAAGAATCAAACAGTTTCAAGATAAAAACCCTAACAAAGTAATGATTCTTCGATACGAAGACCTCGTGCAAGCGCCTGAAAAGCATTCGGAGAAAGTCCTTGCCTTCCTGAACGCAGACATCCAACATAACCTCCCCTCCTTGTTGTTGCCATACCAAAAAAAATACAAAACGGAAGTCGCATCCAACTACCAAGGAATGAAGCGGATGGAAAAAAGATTTGGCGATTTGGCGCAACCGATTCACACCGACACCATCGAAAAATGGAAAAAGGGGTTGAATGAGCAGCAAATTAGGATCGCCGAAGTGATTTGTGGGAAATGTGGAATTGAACAAAGCTACCAAGCCACCACCCGATGTAATAGAATTCAATGGGCTTCCATTCAAATCGCAGCCTTCTTTGTAAAACTATTTGTCTTAACACAACTCCAAAAAGATGTCTTGTTCAATCGCTTACCTGTACCCTTCAAGGTGAATTATTTTGTAAAATGGGTAGCGAAAATCGACAAAAAGCGTAAAAAAAATGTGGACACCAAAACAACTTGACGAGATCCAAGTTCATTTTATCCTGTGTACTGAACGCACGGGAAGCTCCTTGTTGGCGAACATGCTAAACATGCATCCAGAACTGATAGTCCCATCAGAAGAGCCTTTCGCGCTTTATTTTCGAAAAAAATACCAACACAAAACCCATTGGGCCGAAGTGGAGCTCATACACTTTGTCGATGTCTTTTTTGCGCTTTTTGAAAGGAATGTGCACTTGTTCTACGAGGACAAAAACCGCTTCCTCGCATCTTTACTTGCGCATCGTTCACATTTGAACTATGAAAGACTCATAAAACTGTGTTATTTACATTTTTACGCCGAAGCGATAAAACCCAAAGAGGAAGTGAAAATCATACTTGACAAGCAAATGAAGTATGTCTTCCACCAAAAAGAACTTTTCCAACTGTTCCCAAATGCCAAATTCATTGTGTGGACACGCGACGTAACGACAAACATTGTCGCCAAACAAGGAAGGTCAATCGATTTTTTTCAACATCCTTTTTACCTGGCCAACATTTGGGAATTGACATACAAAACGTGTTTAACTTTACCCAAAGACAGCCATACAATCGTTCATTTTGAGGATTTGCTCAACAACCCAACGGAGACCTTGAAGACCCTCAACGCTTACCTCGGGTTGAACTATGTTGAGGCACAAAAGAACCATGCAGGCAGCTTTCAACGGTTAATCGAACACAGGAAAGCAAAGTTGAGCAGCACTTTTGTAGAAAACATCAAAAATTTCCACAGTGGACTTTTGGGGGACATAGACAAGCGGAAATTGGAACAGGGAAAGCAATCGCTACCCAAGGAAATTCAGGATTTGGTCCGCAACAAAACAAACGCAACGCGTATGGCATTGGGATATGCTCAGGAAAACAAGACCGAACGATTTTCAATCGCGCTAACGCTAAAATGGAATTTCTATCGATGGTTGGCGCTTCTCTTTCGTCCATGGCTATGGAAAAGCTATCGCATGCTTCCCTTGCAAATGAAATTGGCTTTGCGAAAGATGCGAAAAGGAACTACGGTGTAAACCCAATCCGGGTTTACGCTAAACCAACTTTCTGTATTTAATTCTCTTAGGTCCGTCGTATCCGAGGCGTTTTTTCTTGTTTTCTTCGTACTCGGAATAAGACCCTTCAAACCAATAGGCAACGGATTCTCCTTCAAAAGCAAGAATGTGGGTGCAAATGCGATCCAAGAACCAACGGTCGTGGGAAATCACAACGGCACAACCCGCAAAATTCTGAATGCCTTCTTCGAGGGCACGCAAGGTGTTTACATCGATGTCATTGGTCGGCTCATCCAGTAACAAAACATTGGCTTCGATCATCAAAGTCATGGCAAGGTGCAAGCGGTTTCGTTCCCCACCAGAAAGCACGCCTACTTTCTTATTTTGATCCGATCCGTTAAAGTTAAATTTTGACAAATAGGCTCGAGAATTGATTTTTTGGTTTCCAATTTCCAGGAATTCTAGGCCATTAGAAACCACATCAAAGATGGATTTATTGGGGTCTAAAGATTTATGGTTTTGGTCTACGTAACCCAATTTCACAGTTTCTCCGACTTGAAAAGTTCCTTTATCTGGATTCAATTCTTCCATAATCATTTTGAAGATGGTGGTTTTTCCAGCACCATTTGGACCGATGATTCCAACGATACCCGCAGGAGGCAAGGTGAAATTCAAATCTTCATAGAGTAATTTGTCACCGAAGGATTTAGCTACGTGTAGGGCATCAATCACATTGTTCCCCAAACGAGGTCCGTTGGGAATTGGAATTTCCAGTACGGCATCCTTTTCTCTTGCATCTTCAGAGAGCATCTTCTCATAGTTTTGAAGACGTGCTTTGGATTTGGCTTGACGAGCCTTGGGATTCATTCTTACCCATTCAAGTTCTCGTGTAAGTACTTTTTGACGTTTGGATTCGGTTTTCTCCTCTTCCTTCAATCTTTTGGATTTCTGTTCAAGCCAAGAAGTATAATTTCCTTTCCAAGGTATTCCTTCCCCACGGTCTAGTTCTAAGATCCAACCTGCTACATTGTCAAGGAAATAGCGGTCGTGGGTTACGGCAATGACCGTACCTGCATATTGTTGAAGGTGTTGTTCTAACCAATCGATGGATTCAGCGTCCAAGTGGTTGGTAGGCTCATCCAAAAGCAATACATCGGGATTTTGAAGCAAAAGACGACACAATGCCACCCTGCGCTTTTCTCCACCGGATAAAGTTCCGATTTTTTGGTCGTCAGGTGGACAGCGCAAAGCATCCATGGCACGCTCAATTTTATTGTCTAATTCCCACGCATCCAAGGCATCAATTTTATCTTGAACCTCCCCTTGTCGCGCAATGAGTTTATCCATTTTATCGGGATCGCTCATGACTTCTTCATCCATAAAGGAATTGTTAATGTCTTCGTATTCTTTGAGCACATCTACAATTTCCTTTGCGCCTTCCAAGACGATTTCTTTAACGGTTTTATCAAGGTCGAGGTCGGGCTCTTGGGCTAAATATCCTACGGAATACCCTGAAGCAAACACCACTTCTCCTTGAAAGGATTTGTCCAATCCCGCAATGATTTTCATTACTGTGGATTTTCCAGCGCCATTCAGACCAATGATGCCTATTTTCGCCCCATAAAAAAAGGACAGGTAGATGTTTTTAATGATTTGTTTTCCTTGTGGTGTAGACTTAGACACCCCAACCATTGAGAAAATCACTTTCTTATCGTCAGACATAGTTTATTTGGTTTTATAAATGGAAGGGATAAACAATCCCCATTTTGCGAAACGGTAGCCGATGCTAACACCTACCACACCGAGTCCGTATTTAACAGAGCGAGAGAAATTAATGGAGGATGCTTCTTCAAAATACTTTGTGGGACAAGTAACCTCTCCTATTTCATAACCTGCATAAAAAATTTGTGCGAGCATTTGGTTGTCGAAGACGAAATCATCCGAATTCAACTCAATGTTTATTTTCTCGAAAATTTCTTTCGAAAAAGCGCGATATCCGGAGTGGTATTCCGATAATTTCTGACCCATTAAAATGTTTTGACCTAAGGTCAACAAACGATTGGCGATGTATTTATAGATGGGCATCCCCCCTTTTATGGCGCCACGACCTAAAATCCTCGAACCCATGGTCACTGGGTAAACTTCATAAGCAATAACGGATACCATCGCATGAATGAGTTTTGGCGTATATTGATAATCGGGATGAAGCATAACAATGATGTCTGCCCCTAATTCCAAAGCCTTGTTGTAACAAGATTTTTGATTTCCTCCGTACCCACGGTTTTTTTCATGCCGAATGACATTTGAAATGCCAAGCTTACGCCCAACCTCTGCAGTGTCATCCCTACTTGCATCGTCCACCAACACGACCATATCTACGATGTCAAAAGGGATTTCTCGGTAAGTCATTTCCAAGGTTTCGGATGCGTTGTAGGCAGGAAGCACTACACAAATTTTCTTTTGATTAAGCATGTGCAAATTTAAGCAGATTTATAAAATAAAACCGTTGAAAAAGTGTTCAAAACGTTTCTTTATTAGATGCAATACAAATGTTTGCGCAATCAATAAAAGATTAAATTTGTAAGTTGAAACGCTATCTGCATTGGAATTACAGGACAAAGTAAAAAATATTTTCTCGGCATATTTAGAGCAAAATGGGCATCGGAAAACACCTGAGAGGTATGCGATATTGGCTGAAATATACAGTTATGTGGGACATTTTGACATAGACACGTTGTATTTCAAGATGAAGGCTGAGAATTACCGGGTATCGCGGGCTACGTTGTACAACACCATCGAATTGCTTTTGGCTTGCAACTTAGTACGCAAACATCAATTTGGTAAAAACATGGCGCAATATGAGAAATCACATGGCTCCAAACAGCACGACCACATTGTCTTAACGGATACTGGGGAAGTCATTGAATTTTGCGACCCTCGCATTCAGCAAATTAAATCGACCATAGAAGAATTGTTTGAGGTTGAAGTTCAGCACCATTCACTCTATTTCTATGGCATTAAAACAAAGAAAAATGATTGATTATTTTATTACGAACGGTGAGACTACCTGTATTACATTGGATGGAAAATTACTGTCCGATGCGGATTTAAAAGCAGTTACCGTTGAAATTGAAAAGTTAAAAAATTGGTCTATCGTATTGGATCTTAAAGAATTATCTCATGTTAATTCAAGTGGAATTGCCTTTTTGGTACGCATCCTCACCCGTTCCAGGGTAAATGGTGGCGACACCGTTATTTGCAATTTAAACGCTAGCCTTCGCAAACTGTTTGACATCACTAAAATGCACGAGATATTTGTGATTTACAACAGCCAAGAGGAGGCCAATGCACATTTTAAAAAATAAGAATGAAAGTAGATGTTTTGTTGGGCCTACAGTGGGGCGATGAAGGAAAAGGAAAAGTAGTAGATGTTTTAACACCTAATTATCAAATCATAGCAAGGTTCCAAGGCGGACCAAATGCGGGTCACACCTTAGAATTTGAGGGTGTGAAACATGTTTTACATACCATTCCATCTGGTATTTTCAGAAAGGATGTTGTCAACGTAATCGGCAACGGTGTTGTCATAGACCCCATTGTATTTGCCATAGAATTGGAAAAATTAGCACCTTTCAACATTGAACTCAACAAGCGCTTAATCATTTCCAAAAAAGCACATTTAATTTTACCTACGCACCGTTTGTTGGATGCAGCATCCGAACATGCCAAAGGATTGAAAAAAATTGGCTCAACCTTAAAAGGCATTGGTCCTACCTACATGGATAAAACCGGAAGAAATGGCCTCCGCATTGGGGATGTTTTCTTACCTAATTTCCGTGCTAAGTACGATGACTTAAAAGAAAAACATTTGGGAATCCTTTCTCATTATGCAGACTTCGAATTCAACATTGAAGAACTTGAGAAAGAATGGTTTGAAAAACTTGAAATCATAAAATCTCTTCCATGCATTGAAAGTGAACATTACCTAAATGCCGCGCTTAAAAACAACCAAAAAATTCTTGCCGAAGGCGCACAAGGTACCATGCTTGACATTGATTTCGGCACCTACCCTTATGTCACTTCATCCAACACAATCACAGCTGGAACCTGCACAGGTTTAGGTGTAGCACCTACCAAAATTGGAAAAGTCATTGGCATATTCAAAGCGTATTGTACCCGCGTAGGTTCAGGTCCTTTTCCAACAGAATTGCTTGACGAAACCGGTGAAGAAATGCGTGTGGAAGGAAGAGAATTCGGCTCTACCACGGGAAGACCAAGAAGATGTGGCTGGTTGGACCTTGTCCAATTAAAATATGCGATTATGATCAATGGCGTAACAGAACTTTGCATGATGAAAGCAGATGTACTAAGCATCTTCGATGAAATCAATGTTTGCGAAGCCTATGAAATCGATGGCGAACGCATCGAAGCCTTTCCTTACGATGTAGCCGAATTGGAAATAAAACCCATCTACAAACCGCTTAAGGGTTGGAAAAAAGACCTAACAGGACTTACTTCGTACAACGACTCACCCGAAGAACTTAAAGCGTACGTATCCTACCTTGAAACCGCACTTGAGACGCCCATTCACATGGTTTCCGTCGGTCCAGACAGGGCACAAACGCTAATGAAATAATGCTTTGAAGAAAAGTCTTGCCTTTCTTTTATTGGTTTTTCTTCACGTTTTCATAGGCAATGTCGTAGCTTATTCACAAGGCAAACTTGAACTTTTGCCAGGGTCAGAAAAAATTTATTTCGATAAAAACACCCAAACCCATCGACTGGTTGGAAATGTAGGTTTTACCTATCAAGGAAACACCATGTTCTGCGATTCCGCCCATTACAAAGAGAACCAAAAAATTGTCAAAGCCTTTGGAAATGTGCATATTACGAAAGATGACATAAACCTTTACTGTGACTCTATGTTTTATTCCGGCGCACAAAGATTTGCGAGGTTGTGGGGACATGTGAATGTGAGAGACAGTGAATACAAACTAACATCAGACTCAGCGGAATACGATTCCAAAACAGGAAAAGCGACCTATCGCAATTATGGAAAAATAGAAAATAGTTTGAACAAGGAAAAAATCACGAGTAAAGTTGGCTATTTCTATCCTGCAACACGGAGTTATTTCTTCAGTGGAAAAGTGAAATACGTCAAAGAGGACTTGACCATAACTACGGACACCTTACAATTTGCGTACGAAAAGCAAACCACCTACTTCTACGGTCCTACCCACATTAAAAACGACAGCATTCAAATTAAATGTGAGCGAGGCTATTACAACATCGAAAAGCAGGAAGGACAGCTGAGAAAGAATGTTGAAATCGCTCAAAAATACAGGCGAATTTACTGTGACACAGCTGACTACAAAGAAATTCACCAAGACTTTTTGGGACGAGGACATGTTCGCATATATGAAAACAACCATCACTTGGTACTTTTTGGCGATCGTTTTCAATCTCATAACACCAAGAGCGCAACCACCTTGAGCGGTCATGCCTTGGTCATTGAAACTGGACACAAAGACTCTTTATTTATCCACGCAGAGACCATTTACATGTTTGAAGACTCAACAAAAACAGAAAGAAACCTTTGCGCCAACCACAAGGTGAAGATTTTTTCCAAATCCATTCAAGCCATAGGAGATTCTGCGAACTACGCGAGCATGTCAGGAACCCTCGTATTGCAGAAGTTGCCCATTTTGTGGTCCAATTCAGGGGAATTGAAGGGCGATGAAATTCATATCTTCACCAAAGACAGCCTCATAGAAAAAGCAGAAGTCATTGGCCATGCCACAGCCATTTTAGAAGTTGAAAAAGGCCTTTACTACAACCAACTGTCTGGTAAAAACATTTTAGCGAGGTTCAAAAACAGCGAATTGAACAACGTAAAAGTAAACGGCAATGCGTGGACCATCTTTTACCCAGTGGATGAAGAAGCGAATGACACGTCGCTGGTTAAAAAGCGAATGGGAATGAATCGATTGTTTGCGTCAGAGCTATTGGTGTACCTGGACAGCGGGGAAGTTTCTCGCATAACCTATTTCGACAAGCCTGACGGAATTTTCTTTCCAATGGACAAGATTGATGCATCAGAAAAATACATCCAAGGATTTTCATGGTCCCCCATGCTACGCCCCAGAAATCCATGGGAAATGGTGCATTCCGACTAAAGAATCATCTCATCTTCTGAATCCAATCGAGAAACGCGTTGAATCCCTTCCAATTCCTGAAACTTTTGCATAAGCTGCTCAAGGTGCTCCGTATCGAAAACCATGACTTGGATCTTCCCTTCAAACACGCCGTCATGGGTATCAAAATGAATGCTTTTCATGTTTACTTTGTTTTCCTTGGAGATGATTTCGGTCAAACGATTCACCAGTCCAATTTGGTCTATGCCCACAATGCGGATGGCTGCCAAACGCTCTTCCATTTTCGCCGATTTCCAGATTGCCTTCATGCAGCGATAAGCATATTTTGACATCAGGTGAACAGAATTGGGACAATCGGAACGGTGAATTTTAATCCCTTGATTCAGGGTTATAAAGCCAAATACGTTGTCGCCAGGTATCGGATTGCAACAGTTTGCCAATTGGTAATCCAAGCCTTTAAAATCCTCCCCGATGTAAATAATGTCGTTTTTCGGGTCTATGCCCGTACCTTTTCCGGAGGGAAGTTCTTTGCCTTTTTTGAGCAATACTGAATCTTTCCTGGAGAGTTGCAACATGCCATTCAGGTCATCGATCTCCCTGATTTTGTTTAAATCAATTTTTCCTTTCGCTACGCGAAAATACAGTTCTGTCGCGCTTGAAATGCCAAAATATTTTTCTAAAAAGGTGATGTTTTCGCTGCAAACCTTGAGATTGAATTGCTTAAATTTTCTTTCCAAGGTTTCTTTCCCATCTTGCGCAATGGCTTTACGCTCCTCGTTTAAGGAGGATTTAATTTTTTGCTTCGCGCGGGCAGAAACGACAAATTTCAACCAATCCTCATTGGGTTTTTGTTTCGTGGATGTAATGATTTCAAGCTGGTCTCCATTTTGAAGTTGGTAACTCAAAGGCATCAAGCGGTTGTTCACCTTAGCACCTATGCACTTGTCGCCAATATCCGTATGTATATCATAAGCAAAATCCAGTATGGTAGAACCATTCGGAAGTACCCTTAACTCCCCTTTTGGGGTAAAGACATAAATTTCATAATTGAAGAGGTTTAATTTGAATTCATTGATAAAATCCAATGCGTTTGCATCTGAACTCTCCAACAAATCTCGCACTTCCGCAATCCAACGGTCAAATTTACTCTCGTCGTTTTTAGACTCCTTGTACTTGTAATGTGCGGCCAATCCTTTTTCGGCGACCTCGTCCATTCTTTTGGAGCGAATTTGAACTTCCACCCATCGTCCCTGAGGCGACATCACCGTAGTGTGAAGAGATTCATAACCGTTTGCCCTCGGAGTAGAAATCCAATCCCGTAAACGCTCTGGACTGGGCTGGTAAAAATCAGTAACAATGCTGTAAATCCGCCAACAATCTGTTTTCTCTTTATCAGATGGGGTATCTAAGATGATTCGTATGGCAAATACATCAAATACTTCTTCGAAAGGAATGTCTTTATGCTGCATTTTTCTCCAGATGGAAGAAATGGATTTCGTTCGTGCCTTGATGTCAAATTGATACCCTTGCGCATTCATCTCCTCACGTATGGGAGCTGTAAACCTCCTAATGAACCTAGACCTAACGTCTTGAGAGCTTTTCAACTTAGATTCAATTTCCTTAAAAATCTCAGGCTCACAGTACATCATAGACAAGTCTTCGAGTTCTGTTTTGACGGTGTAAAATCCAAATCGATGTGCCAAGGGAGCGTACAAAAAACGCGTTTCCGATGCTATTTTTAGCTGTTTATCCGGCTTCATGCTGGACAAGGTTCGCATGTTATGCAATCGATCCGCCAATTTAATCAGCACCACCCGGAAATCGTCTGAGATGGTAAGGATCATTTTTCGAAAATTCTCGGCTTGCACGGAAGCATTTTCATCGAAAACCTCCGGTATTTTAGTAAGTCCGTTGATGATTTTGGATATTTTGGGACCAAACATGTCCTCAATATCTACCAAAGTAATGTAGGTATCTTCCACGGTATCGTGCAATAAGGCACAAATAATGGCGGTACTGTCCAACCCCATCTCTTCGGCACAAATCCTGGCTACGTAAATGGGATGATAGATGTAGAGTTCTCCGGATTTCCTTCGCATGTCTTTATGCGCTTCCAAGGCCAAATCAAATGCTTTTCGGATTGCTTTGGTTTCCTCTTTGGAACGGTCCTTTACTGCACGCAGCAGTCCTTTAAAGGCAGAAAGAATTTCTAACCTTTCTTTTTCGATGTCAAAAGCATTGGAAGGAATTGGACTATTCATCAATGGCGGGCAACAATTGGGTAGATACTTCGCCAAATCCCAACCTCACTTGGTCATTCACACAAAATCCTTTCATGATTACCGTATCGAAATCCTGGATAAACTTCCTTTCTGTACCGTTTGACATTTTCAATGGTTTTGTACCTTTCCAAGCCAACTCCAACATAGAACCATAGGAATCCGGTGTAGAACCTGAGACGGTACCCGATCCCATTAAATCCCCACAACGAACGTTACAGCCGTTTACCGTGTGATGCGCCAATTGTTGTGACATGTTCCAGTACATATACTTAAAGTTCGATGTACAAACTTTATCAGGCGTACTTTCTTTGGGCTGAATGTACACTTCCAACTGAATGTCGTAGGATTTTTTACCTTCAAATTTCAAATAATCCAATACAGGTGGACTTTGTACCGGAGAAGACACTTCAAAGGGTTTAAGTGCATCCAAGGTAACAATCCAAGGAGAAACAGAGGACGCGAAATTTTTTCCTAAAAAAGGCCCCAGTGGAACATACTCCCACTGTTGAATGTCGCGGGCAGACCAATCGTTAAACAAGCAGAGCCCAAAAATAAAATCTTCCGCTTCATCGGCAGAAATCGAATGTCCCAGTGGTTTACCCGGAAAGGTGAAAAAACCCATTTCCAACTCAAAATCTACCCTTTGGGAAGGACCAAACACCGGAATCTCTGCACCTTCTGGTTTCGTTTGTCCTTTTGGTCTGTGAATGGAAACCCCAGATTCTACAATGGAGCTTGCACGACCATGGTAACCCACTGGCATCCATAACCAATTTGGAAGCAACGCATTGGCTGGGTCACGAAACATCATTCCCACATTGGTTGCGTGCTCTTTACTGGCATAGAAATCCGTGTAATCTCCAATTTTAATTGGCAAACACATGCGTACGTCTGAAGCAGAATGAATGGCCATGGATTGATCTGCTTTCGAATCTTGTAGCCCGAGGTAGGTCCCACAAAACACTTCAGAAATACGGTTTCTCAAGGCTGAATTTGCGACCTTTCCTTTTTCTATCATGGAATTTAAGGCATCTGAACTAAAATCCCCTAAGTGGAATCCTAAGTCCGACAAGTAGCCCAATTCAAAGAGTTTACTTAAATCAATGACATGATCCCCAATTCTTGTAGCTACAAAGGACGCCCCTGCTTCCATTTCCGCTACGCCAAAAGGAATGTTTTGAATGGGAAAATCAGTAGCATCAGGCATTGACAACCACGTTCGTAAGTTGGGATTATTGGCAGAAATCATATTGAAAAAATTAAACGTTAAACCTAAAGTGCATGATGTCGCCATCTTCTACGATGTATTCCTTCCCTTCCACCTTGAATTTTCCTGCGTCTTTAACGGCAGATTCAGAGCCTAAGGTGACAAAATCGTTGTATTTCATTACTTCTGCGCGAATAAATCCTTTTTCGAAATCTGTATGAATGACGCCGGCTGCTTGTGGGGCGGTAGAACCTTTGTGCAAAGTCCAAGCGCGCACTTCCTTTACACCTGCTGTAAAGTAGGTTTGTAAATTGAGCAACGCATACGCTGAGCGAATCAATCTATTTACACCAGGCTCGTCTAAGGCCAACTCATCTAAAAACATTTGACGTTCTTCGTAGGTCTCTAATTCCGATATATCTGCTTCAATTTTCGCCCCGATTATAATCACTTCGGCGTTTTCAGAAGCCACAGCTGCCTTCACTTTCTCAACGTATTGATTTCCGGTTTTAACAGAATTTTCATCCACATTACAGACGTACATCACAGGTTTTGAGGTAATCAAATTAAATCTTTTGATCACATCCATTTCTTCCTGAGAAAATCCCAATGCCCTGGCCGAAAGCCCTTTTTCCAAACCTTCTTTAATCTTTAGCGCGAGCTCATTTTCTTTCAACGAGTCTTTATCTCCGGATTTAATAACCCTTGCCAAGCTTTGAATTTTCTTTTCGATGGTATCCAAATCTTTCAATTGCAATTCGATGTCGATGATTTCCTTGTCTCGAATGGGATCAACGCTTCCATCTACGTGGATGATGTTTCCATCGTCAAAGCAACGAAGCACATGTAAAATGGCATCGGTTTCTCGGATATTGGCGAGGAACTGATTTCCGAGGCCTTCACCTTTGGAGGCTCCTTTCACCAATCCTGCAATGTCTACAATCTCCATGGTTGCAGGCATTACCCTTTCAGGGTTTACGATGGTTTCCAAGGCTTCCAACCTAGGATCTGGGACAGAAATGGTCCCAATGTTAGGTTCAATGGTACAAAACGGGAAATTCGCCGCAGCGGCTTTCGCGTTTGATAAACAGTTAAAAAGGGTTGATTTGCCAACATTTGGCAGGCCCACAATTCCACACTTCAAAGACATAAATGGCTCGTTTTAAACTTTCCAGAATTATTCGACATTCACAAATAATCCATAATATTACGCAAATTTAAGAAATTAAATCATGTCTAATCACAAGCGCTGCCTATTCGTTTCCATCCTGATTTCAGGCTACTTTTTAACCCAGTTTTACGCACAAGATTCTTTGATGCTTAGGCGGATTTATACGGAAGCTTTGGTGAATGGAAAGTCCTACGAAGACCTACGTTCGTTATGCAAAGACATCGGTCCGAGGCTCTCGGGATCATCAGAAGCAGAAATGGCCATTCGCTGGGGTGAACGTGCAATGAAAAAATACAATTTCGATACCGTTTACCTTCAGCCCATCGAAGTACCGCATTGGGAACGCGGGAATCCAGAAAGTGCATGGATAGAACTAAAGAATGGAAAGCTTGAAAAAGTAAACCTTTGCGCCTTGGGTGGCTCCATTGGTACAGAGGGTTTATTGGAAGGCGAAATTGTAATGTTCAACCATTTGGACTCACTAAAAAAGGCAAAAAGAAGCGAAGTTGAAGGAAAGATTGTTTTCATCAACCAACCGATGAATCCTGCAGAAATAACCACTTTCAAAGCGTATGGTGCCTGTTACCCCATTCGCGGCAATGGCGCGGTCGAGGCGTCAAAACTAGGCGCAAAAGCAGTGATTATTAGGTCCTTGGGGTTGCCCATCGACGAGTTCCCTCACACAGGAAGCATGCATTATGAGGAAGGCATCCCGAAAATCCCGGCCGCTGCCATCTCTACACTAGACGCGGAGAAAATGGCTGAATTGGCAAAAGCGAAATACCTTAAAAAGTTCATGATGGAAATGGATTGTCGCAATTTCCCAAACCAACCCTCCTTCAATGTCATTGGTGAAATTAAAGGCAAAAAATCCAATGAGGTCATCAGCATGGGTGGACATTTGGATTCCTGGGACCAAGGCGAAGGGGCGCATGACGATGGTGCGGGAATCGTTCATTGTTTGGAAGCGCTTCGCATTCTAAAAACTTTGAAATACAAGCCACAGCATACCCTTCGCGTGGTGTTTTTCATGAACGAAGAAAATGGAAACATGGGCGGAAAAACCTATGCAACCTGGGTGAAATCGAAAGGAGAAAAACACATCGCTGCGCTGGAAAGCGACCGAGGAGGGTTCACCCCAAGGGGATTTGGTTGTGATGGCAAGGACAGTTTATTCAAGGAATTTTTGAAGTGTGAAGAACTCTTCAAGCCCTACGACTTACACATTTGGGAGAAAGGTGGCGGAGGCGTGGACATTGGTCCATTGAAAAATGAATTCCCTGACATCACCTTATTTGGTTTCATACCGGACTCACAGCGCTACTTTGATTTTCACCATGCAGACAGCGATGTTTTCGAGAACGTAAACAAGCGTGAGCTCGAACTGGGAGCAGCAGCCATCGCTTCGATGGTCTACCTAATGGACAAACATTTATTTCACTGATTTCTCCCTGTAGGAACGAACGGAAGGACATTGTTCAAATTCCTTGTTGAAACTTTTCAATTCCTCAGGGGTCATTTCATCCGTATATTTATGACATTCTTGGAAAGCTTTGTCCTTATTTTGCTTTTCCATAATCTCTAAAATCTTTAGCGGTTCTTGGTTTGCTTTCCGTACGTCTTCAGACGCTTTCACAAAAACATCAGCACAGTCACAAACCTTTGATTTACATGCAGATAAAGCAAGAAGCAATACTGCGAAAATTAAACTTATCTTTTTCATTTATTTGCCAGCTTCTAAACGATCTTCCGTTGTTTTTGAAATCGCTGATTTTTCAATGCGAATTTTACTTCCTTCTGAATTAATCAATACCGTACTGTCTGCAACTTCTAAAATTTTACCATGGATGCCACCGATGGTTACGATTTTATCGCCTTGTTTGATTGATTCTCTAAACTTTTTTAGTTCTTTTTGCTTTTTCATGTTCGGACGAATCATAAAAAAATAAAAGATAACGATCATCACAACGATCATTAACACTGACTGAATTGAACTTCCTCCTCCCATAATTTCTCTTTTGTTTGTTTATTTAATTTTAGCTTTTATCATCAAAACATGTGTTGATGGTTCTGTATTGGTTAAAATGGTAACCGATTTCACAATGCTTTTTGAATGTGCGTTGGCGGTGTTCACCTTGGCTACAATTTTAGCTGACTTCCCTGGAGCAATCGGTTTTTCGGGCTTACTCGCAAGCGTGCAAGAGCAAGAGGGACGAACCTCTCCAAAAACCAAGGGATGGTCACCTGTATTTTTAACTACGAAAACCGCTTTAATTTCTTCGCCTTTCACAATGGTTCCCGCGTCGAAAGTTTCATTGACTTCCAGCGTTGTTTTTTCACCCACCTTTACCGGTCCTCCTTCATTCGTACAAGCGAACAAAAATAATACTGATGCTATATAAAAGTACTTTTTCATAATCAATTTATAAGTCCCCTACCTATTTTCACAATTTTCTTCTCAGCGGTCAGTTTTTCAACGGCTTTATCCAAAATTCCGTTGATAAAGATATTGCTTTTTGGCGTGCTATAATATTTTGAGATTTCAATGTATTCATTTATGGTCACTTTCGTGGGAATGCTGTTAAAATAAATCAACTCAGTCAACCCCATTTTAATCATCAACATGTCCATTTTCGCTATTCTGTCTGCCTCCCAATTCTTAGCCAAGTCCGTCACCAAATCTTGATGCAATTGATCGTGAAGAATGGTTTTAAGCAATAAATCCTTTACAAAGGTCGCTTCATCTTCCTCATCTTTATACAAAGGCAAGGGTTCAAACGGTTCACCTTCTTTCAATGTTTTCAATGATTTGAGCACCATTGTACAACAGAGGTCTAGGTCATCCATCCAATAGACACTTTTTTCATCGAAGAAATGATAGAGCAACTCAGAATTTGCAATTTGTTCTTTAAAAAACTGAATGGCAAAATTTCGGTCTGTTTCAAAATCGGATTTCTCATCGTTGAGATAGAGGGTATACACCTCCGACTCAAGAACAACCAAAAACATTTTTCGAAACATTTCTTGCGCTTCTACCCCCGTCCAATTGACTTTTCGTTTTTTACCTATTTCTTTTAACGGTGATGAATTTTCCAATTCACGGAAAACTGCATTGTTGACAAATTTTAGGTTTGGATGAAGGTCTTCTTCGGTGGGACGCATCTTCCTTTTTTTGTCTTCGATTTTATTTTCAGCTGCGCGCTTCATTTCATCAAAGGTTAGCAGGAGAAAAACGTACATGTCATATAACCGATCCAATGAAACCGCCAGTTCCTTTTCTGCATTCAAAGGATTAGAAGAATTGCTTTGATGAAAAGCGTAAAGAAGTTGGAGTACTTTAATACGAAGATGCCTTCTGTTCAGCATATTAATGGGCTAAATTAAGGCTACCTTTCGCTTCGATGCGCTCTTCTGCCATTCGGTTGGCAATGCTAAACGTCGGCGTCTGTTCGTCCTTAGACCGCTGTAAAATGGTATGAATGGTCGCGTATATTTCTTCTGCTTTCTTATGTGCCCAATCGAGCGACAAACCGGAGACTTCTGAAAAGCAATTGATCACTCCACCTGCATTCAGGGCGTAATCTGGGGCATATAAAATTCCTTTTTGCATTACTTCAAGGCCATGCTTATTTTCATCAGCCAATTGATTGTTGGCCGCACCTGCGATGATGCTGCAAGTTAACCTAGACAATGTATCGTCGTTTATGGTAGCTCCCAACGCACAGGGTGCATAAATATCCATGGGAACATCGTAAATGTCATTTGGCGCAACCACTTCCGCACCATAGGTATTGGCGACATTTCTCAATGTTTCTTCGAAAATATCCGTAATAATTACTTTCGCACCTTCTTGTGTCAAATGTTTTACGAGGTACTCCCCTACATGTCCTACACCCTGAACCGCAACTCTTTTTCCTTGCAAAGAATCGCTTCCAAATTGCATTTTCGCACAGGCTTTCATCCCCATGTAAACGCCGTAAGCGGTAACCGGTGATGGGTCGCCACTTTTACCTGGCAAACCAACTACATACTTTGTTTCTTTGCTTACTTGCACCATGTCAGCTGGAGATATCCCCACATCTTCTGCTGTAATGTATTTTCCTGCCAACCCATTAACGAATTGACCGAATTTCTGAAAGAGGGCGTCTGATTTCATGGTATGGGAATTCCCAATGATTACCGCTTTACCTCCCCCTAAGTCCAATCCTGAGATTGAATTTTTATACGACATTCCTCTCGACAAGCGCAAAACATCTCTCAATGCTTCCGCCTCCGTTGCGTATTGCCACATTCGGGTACCGCCAAGCGCAGGACCTAATACCGTGTTATGCACGGCGATGATTGCTTTTAAACCTGTTTTGGAATCGTTGCAAAAAAGAACTTGTTCATGCCCCATGGTGGACAATTGAACCAAAATACCGTTCTCAATAAAAACATCTTGAATTGAATCTGTTTTAGACATGCATCCTTTTTTTGAATTCGATTTGCAATCGAAATTGTACCTTTGTACTTCTTTTGCTCGGCAAAAATAGAAAATTATCCCAATGAAGTCACTTCGCAGTTTGAATAAATATTTCCTTCGTTACAAATGGAGGCTATTGTTAGGAATTATTTTCACCGTGGTGAGTAACTATTTCGGTGTAAAGATGCCTAAATTCATCCAAGAATCAATAGATTCCTTACAATCGGGAGGCATTGACCCAAACATCAACGATGCCCTTTGGATTTCTTTTCAAATGGGCATGCTTTACATCGCATTATCCGCAACCAAAGGTTTTTTCCTTTTCCTAATGCGACAAACCATCATCGTAATGTCGAGATACGTTGAATTCGATTTAAAAAACGACATTTTTGGGCATTACCAAATTTTAGATGCAGCCTTTTACAAGAAGAATAGAATTGGGGATTTAATGAATCGGATTTCGGAAGACGTGGGTCAAGTGCGGATGTACGTGGGCCCAGGGGTTATGTATACCATCAACTTGGTCGTACTTACCGTGCTAAGCATCACGCAAATGATTCAAATCAATGCGAAGTTAACGGCATTTGCCCTCTTACCCCTGCCCTTAATGTCGTTCATCATTTACAAGGTTTCGAACAAGATCAACAAAGCGAGTAAGCTAACGCAAGAAGCACAGTCAAACATTTCAACCATTGCCCAAGAATCCTTTGCAGGAATTCGCGTAATCAAGGCTTACAATCAAATTTTTCCAACCTTTTCAAAACTTGAGAGTGCTTCCAATGAATACAAATTACGAAGTATGAAACTGGTCTTTATCAATGCACTTTTCATGCCTACCATCATGTTTTTAATCGGATTAAGTACGTTGGTGGTCATTTATGTGGGAGGGCTCCTCACCGGTGAAAAAGCATTGTCACTCGGAAGCATTGTCGCCTTTCTCTTTTACGTCAACAATTTAACATGGCCCTTCGTCTCCATTGGATGGGTTACCTCCATCATCCAACGTGCAGCAGCCTCTCAAAAACGGATCAATGAATTTCTGGACCAAACCCCCATCATTACCAATCCCTCCACAAAAGCTTTTAACCTAAAAGGCAAGGTTCAATTTAAAAATGTTTCATATACCTATGAAAACACAGGCATTGAGGCATTAAAAAATGTTTCTTTTACAATTGAAGCGGGCAGTACTTTTGGCATCTTAGGCAGGACAGGAAGTGGAAAATCTACCCTACTTTCCATGATACAACGGCAAGTAGACCCTACCCATGGCGAAATTCGGATTGACGACCTGCCACTTCAAACGATCAATTTAGTGGATTACAGAACGTCGACTTCCATTGTTCCTCAGGAAGTATTCCTTTTTTCAGACAGCATAAAAAACAATGTTTTATTTGGAACCGAAAGAAAATGCAGCAATGAAGAAATCATCAGCTACCTGAAGAAAGCACACGTATGGCATAACATCGAAGAATTCCCCCAACAATTGGACACGCAGTTAGGGGAACTTGGGGTGAATCTAAGCGGAGGACAAAAACAGAGAATCAGCATAGCAAGGGCATTGATTCGCGAACCAAAAATGATGTTGTTGGATGATTGTTTATCCGCAGTTGACACTGAAACAGAAGAGATTATACTTCACAACTTAAATAATAACAATAAGAATGTCACGAAGGTTTTGGTGAGCCATCGAATTTCTACGTTGCGAAATTGCAATGAAATCATTGTGTTGGACAAAGGGGAAATCATCGAACATGGTACCCACGTTTCATTGATGGAACAAAAAGGGGCGTATTACGAAACCTACCTCATGCAACTTCAAGAAGAAACGAAGGAATAAAGATGAAAAGAATCGGTTTGTTGTCTGATACCCATGGGTATTTAGATCCTAAAATCTACACCTATTTTGAAGCGGTTGACGAGGTATGGCATGCGGGTGACATCGGAAGCATAGAAGTATTGGACGAATTGCGAAAATTCAAACCTACAAGGGCTGTTTATGGAAACATCGACAACCATGTGATTCGAATGGAAAGCGAAGCTACAGAAGTTTTTGAAATCGAAGGACTAAAGGTTTGCATGACGCACATTGCCGGTAGGCCTGAAAGAATTGTCCCAGAGGCCTTGGAATCCATTCAAAAGCACAAGCCAGGTTTGTTTATTTGTGGACATTCCCACATTGCTTTGGTAAAATTTGAACCCAAACACCAAATGATGTGGATGAACCCAGGCGCTTGTGGAATCAAGGGCTTTCATAAAATCCGAACGGTTTTTAGATTCGTTGTCGACGCAGGAAAATGCAAAGAACTTGAGGTTATTGAGTTTTCGGAGCGCTATCCGAGTGAAACCTTGAAATAAATTGGGATAATTCGATCATTTCTTGGTTGCCATCGACCATGTTTCTCAATGCGATGGTCCCATTGTTTAGCTCATCTTCCCCTAAAATTGCCACCCACTTCACCTTGCGGTCATTGGCATATTTCATCTGCTTCTGAATTTTCACATTCGAAGGATACACTTCACTTGAAAATCCTAATTTTCTTAACTGCATACAAAGGGATTGGCATACGTCCGTCTCCTTTTCACCAAAATTCAAAAACAACACATCCAAGTCGGAATTGAGTGCTTCCGGAAAAAGCTGTAAGGTTTCCATAATGTCATAGATGCGATCTGCACCAAAGGAAACACCCACGCCCGACAGTCCTTTGAGTCCAAACAATGCCGTTAAATCATCGTACCTTCCACCGCCACAAATGCTACCCATTTGAACCCCATGCGCCGATACTTCGAGGATGGCTCCAGTGTAGTAATTCAACCCCCTTGCCAGGGTCACATCCAACATTACTTCTCCTTTTTGAAGTGGGAATTGTTTAATTTTCTCGTGGATGAACTTCAATTCCTCTAAACCTTCCAAGCCAACGGATGAAGAGGCGAGAAAACGGGTTAAGTAGCCTACGCGGTCATCAAAATCACCTTGCAAGCTAAAAAGGGGTGTGATTTTCTCGATGGTACCTTCGGAAAACCCTTTGTCTTTAAGCTCTTGCACGACGCCTTCCTCCCCTATTTTATCCAATTTATCTAAGGAAACTGTAATTTCAACAATTCGGTTTGTTTCGCCACATATTTCAGCAATGCCTGCCAATATCTTGCGGTTGTTAATTTTGAGGGTAAATCCTGGTAAATTCAATTCGGTCAACACTTCATCAACGATGTGCAATAAATCCACTTCATGCCAAAGGGAATCGCTACCTACCACATCGCCATCACACTGAAAAAACTCTTGGTACCTCCCGTGTTGCGGTCTGTCTGCGCGCCAAACGGGTTGTATTTGATACCTTTTGAAAGGAAAAGTCAAACTGTTTTGGTGTTGCACTACAAACCTGGCAAAAGGCACCGTGAGGTCATATCGAAGTGCTTTTTCGGAAAGTGAATTTGCAAATTTTGGAAGGTTGTTTTCTTGAAGCGCGCTTAAATCCGCCTTTTTCATTTTCTCCCCTGAGTTCAGAATGCGAAAAATCAATCGATCTCCTTCTTCGCCATACTTCCCCATTAACGTTGACGAGAGTTCAAAACTTGGAGTTTCAATGGGAAGAAAACCATGCAATCGAAATGCCTTGCGAATGCAATCAAAAATATAATTTCTTTTAATTACATCTGAAGGAAGTAGGTCTCTGGTACCCTTAGAAATGCTTGGTTTTTGACTCATACTTTAATTTGGTTGTATAAATCCAGCAACACGCCATCTGACAATCCCATTTTGGGGACAAAAATCTCCTCCACACCAAGTTGTTCAATGATGCTCGAATAGATCTCAATGGCAGGAACGATAACATCTGCGCGGTCTTGTTTGATTTTATACTTAAAAATTCGCTCTTCTATGCTTAAAAGTAATAAATCCGATTTCAATTGATTCATTTGCCGCAGTTTCACTGACTCCATGTCATGAAGGTCAAGAATTTTGTGAACGCTGCTGATGTTTCCTCCGGTACCGAAGATTTTCTGCGGGTGATGGATAAGTACTTCGGATTGAATCCAGTTTTTCATGTCCTGAATTTCGGATTCTTCTACCTTTCCCTTTAGGTAACGAACCGTACCAATTTGAAACGACCGAGCGATGTGAACTTCGTTTTGGCAAAAAAGCGTAATTTCCGTACTTCCTCCCCCAACATCTATCAACAAGAAATCACCGACCATCTGGGGCATTAATTCAAAATTCAGGTAGACAAATTCGGCTTCTTCTTTTCCTGTGATGACCTCAAGGTTCATCTTGACCTCTTTCTTTATGCGTTGAAGGATTTTCTTTGCATTTTCGGAATCCCTCATTGCAGAGGTCGCAACTGCACGGTAGATGGAAACGTTGTAAAAGTTCAATACAGCCTGAAACGTATGGAGTCCTTGGATCAACTTCTCAACTTTTTCATCGCTTATTCTTCCCACCTCAAAAACATCTTCTCCTAAACGAACAGGCAGACGTAAGTATGCTATTTTGGCGAGGTTTTTTCTACCATTCACCTGGGTTATGTCCGCGATTAGCACACGCATTGCATTGGACCCAACATCAATTACACCTAGTTTCATTGGTTGCAAATTTAGAAATTCAACCTTACTTATTTACATTTGGTCCTGAAAATCAAATTTTGGACAAACTTAACCTTCATTTCAAAAACAAAGAAAAGCCATATTCGGGGTGCTTTTTAATTTCGGACCCCTTTGAAAACGATGCCTTTTTTGAAAGATCTTTGGTGTTCTTGTGTGAACACAACAATGAAGGCTCTTTCGGCTTTGTACTAAACAATCCTCTGGACTTGGGGCTTTCGACGCTTTTGAATTCTGATGAATTTCCTGAAGACCCCGTTTATGTCGGAGGACCTGTAGCTGCCAACCAACTTTTTTACCTCCACGATGCCAAGGAACCCATGGGAGAGTATTTTGATTGTGAAAATGGAATTTATTTCAGCGGTGACATCGACAACTTGAAAGAACAATTTGTGAGGCATAAAGGACTTCCATTTCACACAAAATTCTTTATTGGGTATTCGGGATGGTCGGCAGGTCAGCTCGAAGGCGAGATTGAAAGCTTGGCATGGATTGTTGCCAAAAATATCCCAATGGATTTTATTTTCGAGACGGAAACAACAAGTTTGTGGAGAAAATGCATGGAGTTACAAGGGCCGAAATTTTCAATGATTGCCAAATTCCCAAAAAATCCACAAGAAAACTAAGTAAACACTTCCATAACCGAGGATTTAACCCTACATTTGCGCCCACTTAAAAGTCGGTATTCGGAAGACCGACCATTTTTAACCCCTTTCATTCGCCCGAATCGTTTGAAATACAATACATTAAAGCCTCATGGCAAATAATTCTAAAGCAACGCAGGGTACTGCGGATTTTGACTGGGAAGCGTTATCGCTCGATGGTTACACACTTGCGGAACGTTCTGAAATGTCCGACAAGTACGAAAAAACCCTAACTTCAATCAACGAAAGAGATGTGATTCAAGGAACGGTTGAGATGATTAACAAAAAAGAAGTCATCGTTAACATTGGTTACAAATCAGAAGGCGTTATCGCGGCGAATGAATTTCGCTACAACCCAGACCTTAAGGTGGGTGACATCGTTGATGTTTATGTAGAAATTCGTGAAGATAAAACAGGTCAACTTGTTGTTTCTCATAGAACAGCAAGAATGCACAGCGCTTGGTTGCGTGTAAACGCAGTATTGAAAAGCGGAGAAGTAATTACCGGATTCGTAAAATGCAGAACAAAAGGTGGTTTGATCGTAGATGTTTTTGGCATCGAAGCATTCCTTCCTGGTTCGCAAATTGACGTCAAACCGATTCGTGATTACGATATTTACGTTGGTAAAAACATGGAATTCAAAGTTGTGAAAATCAATGAAGAATTCAGAAACGTAGTTGTCTCTCACAAAGCGTTGATCGAAGCAGAAATTGAAGAGCAGAAAAAACAAATCATCTCAGGATTAGAAAAAGGACAAATTTTGGAAGGTATTGTGAAAAACATTACTTCTTATGGCGTCTTTATCGACCTTGGTGGTGTAGATGGATTGATTCACATTACAGATTTATCTTGGGGACGTGTTGCACATCCTGAAGAGATGTTGGAATTGGATTCAAAAATCAATGTGGTTATTTTGGACTTCGATGACGACAAGAAAAGAATTGCACTTGGATTGAAACAATTGCAACCACATCCATGGGATTCTTTGGATGAGAACCTTAACGTTGGCGATAAAGTCAGTGGTAAAGTGGTTGTCATGGCAGATTACGGTGCTTTCATTGAAATCGCAGCAGGCGTTGAAGGTCTGATTCACGTTTCTGAAATGAGCTGGTCTCAACACCTTAGAAGCGCACAAGATTTCTTGAAAATTGGAGATCCAGTTGAAGCAGTAATCTTAACCTTAGACCGCGACGAACGCAAAATGAGTTTAGGCATCAAACAATTAATGCCAGATCCATGGAGCCAAATCGATGAAAGATATGCCGTTGATTCTCGTCACAGTGCGAAAGTGAGAAACTTTACAAACTTTGGCGTATTTGTAGAATTGGAAGAAGGTGTAGACGGATTGATCCACATCTCCGACCTATCTTGGCAAAAGAAAATCAAACATCCTTCTGAATTCTGTAAAGTGGGTGACATCCTAGATGTTGTTGTTATGGAAATTGACCGTGACAACCGAAGAATTTCCTTAGGTCACAAACAGTTGGAACAAAATCCATGGGATGTGTTTGAATCTACTTTCGCGGAAGGTTCAATTCACCAAGGCACCATCATCGATATGAAAGATAAGTCAGGAATCGTTTCTCTTCCTTACGGTGTAGAAGGCATCTGTCCTGCGAAACACTTGAAGAAAGAAGATGGATCCCTTGCCAAAATCGAGGAAGTTTTGGATTTCAGAGTGATTGAATTCAATAAAGATTCGAAAAAAATCGTCGTTTCCCATACACGTACTTTTGAAGAAGGCGAAGAGATTGCTCCAGCGCCAGCAAAAGCAGCGAAAACAGCGAAAAAACCTGTTGGAAACGCGACAGACCAAGCCGTTAAAGCAATCAACCAAAACAATGAGAAATCTACTTTGGGTGACCTAGATGCTTTGGCAGGATTGAAAGAAAAAATGGACAAAGCAAAATAAGCGATGTAAATACGTTGAAAAGAGGTCTTCGGACCTCTTTTTTTTTTGCTTTTAGCACGTTGGTAAAGCTCGCTTTGACAACAGAAAAAAAGCAAAAAAGAAAGATTGCGACATAGGAGCAAGCTAGCTTTTCAATGTTTTGAAGCATACCCCTTCTTTAGCTACTAGAAGGAAGACCAAGAATCACATAAAGCAACTGGATTTGAGCGAACGTGATTTAAAGATATTTAAGCAGCCAATAATTTAAAACGCATAGGAGATTTATTAGATGGGTTTTCGCTAGCGAAAAGTGAATAATTGATTTGACCTTAAAATCATTATTCCTTGATTAGCTTTTGTTGCACAATATTCCCTTTATCGAATTTGACTAAAACAAAATACAATCCTGCATCTAAATTTTCTACTGAAATATTTTCTAAAGAAGTTAAACTCATTAAAAGATTGCCGTTGATGTCAAGTATTTCAATTAATTCGACGTTCAACCCATTGTTTTGAATATGTAATTCATTTTTTGTTGGGTTTGGATATATTACAATTGAGGAATTATCGTTAGCCAATTCAGAAGTTCCTAACCAAGCAGGTTCAATTCCGGTTGTGAAAACATGGAGTAATTGTTTATTCACTACCCATAAATTCCCCAAGGTATCTAGTTCTATCCCAACACCATCATTAAATACAATCGGTGTATTCTGATCATCATAAATTGTCCAGGTTTTGAGGCTGCGATTTAGAAAACCGATTTTTTTCGGTGGATTCAAAATGCCGAATTCGCCAAAAACCGCCCAGATATTATGGTTTTGGTCTATTTCAAACTCTTTAATAATGAGATCTGTGGGCATGTTGATAGAATTATTTGGCGTTATCGTATCAACGAATGAATTACCCACTGCCAAAGAAATACCTAAGTCCCCTGATTTATAAAGGGTGTCTGAATAGTTAGAAAATTTCATGTGATACGTCTGATTTTCAAGCATGAATGGAATGGTGTCCGCATTGTACATTGTAGGCATTCCATTTTGAAAATGAAATAATGCACCTTGGTCAACTCCTGAAGTTGCCCAATGATTTCCGTTTTTGGATTCGATCCTTCTCAGATAACTAACATTACCTAATTGAGAACCTTGAGGATGATTTACCAAGTAGTTTTCATTTATTCTAGCACACCAAATGGTATCATCATCTGAAGATAAATGAACGCCATCTACACCATTTGGAATGGTACTCCAGTTGGAGCCATCGTAATTGACTAAGCCAAAATAACGATCAATTAAGACCGTTCGTGTCGGCGTAAACGTGATATCTTCAAACGCATAATAACCTTGTAAAGTAGGTTCGTTTCCGTCATTAAAAACGGTAAATTGACCGTTGTTTGCTAAGCGAAAAATATTTGTTTCTTGAGCAAACCATAAGGAGTTGTCATATGGATTGATCTTGAATTGTTTATACGGAAATCCAAAAGATGACCAATAGTAATAGGGGTGAAAAATATTAGCATTGTAAGTATGCCAACTTTGTGCTTGCCCGAAATTAGAAATAAGTAATGCTAAGAATATAATAACATTTTTCATAGTTTCATCCATTTTTTTGTTATACTTTTTGCATTCTGCCCTGAAAATTTAACTAGGTAAACCCCAGTCGATAAATTTGTCGCGTTGATTGAATTAATTTTATTTGCGGGTTGTAAATTTTTTAAATACATTAATTGTCCAGAAAGATCAAAAATTTCGAGTCGTCCCTCATTCTGTAACTTATCAAATATAATATTTAATTCTCCATTTGACGGGTTTGGATAAATTTTAAAATCCTGACTAAATATTTCATCTGTTGTAAGCAGTGTGTCAAAAGGAGGGTTTTCTGCGTAACACGGAAAATCATATCGATCAATCGTTGTATCCTTTATATAAAGACTAAAAGCCATATTCAATGTATCTATATTTGGATTAATTGGGTACCAAAAATCCAAATTTATTGGTTCAAACACATTATCTTCAATTTGCCCCGTATGTTTTTTAATGAAATGATAATAATAACCACTTAATAAAATAGTAGAGTTGTTAATTATTGTGTCAATAAAGCAATACGGCTCAATTCTGAAAGTGTCCGGACGTGACACCCAATGGTATTGACTGGTTAGGCCTATTAGTTCTAAACTTCCGACTGTATCCGAAATAAAGCCTAACGAATTTGTTTCACTGTGTCTTATCCATGTATCCAATAATTCTGTACTTGGTAGGATATAAGGGCTAATATCATATTCTAAAACATATTTTCTTCGTTCAACTTTATAGTCTTTCTGTAATTCCAATGGAAATTGAGAACCCAACGGCCCCCCATAGGCCTGATTTAGAGGTTTGTTCAAATGCAAAGAAATAGTATCTATTTCTGCTAGATGAATAGATGTATTAGGTTCATTTGGATGCACAATTTGTAAAGTGGGAAAATCAATCATTTTTAAGGCTTCAAGCGCGTCAAGCCTTCCAAATCCAGTTGAGTCGTCATATTCTTCAGAAACATAAGGATTAACATCAGTTGCTGATTTTTGTAATATATATTCAACATCAGCGGGATCCAAATTAATATTTGAATAACACGGCTTATTGTAATGACTCAGTAATAAAGCGGCCACGCCAGTTGCATGGGGAGCGGAAGCAGAGGTGCCATTAAAAACTCTATAGTAACCATAAATATTTGTGTTTGGTAAGTTGGAACTTCGAGTTGATACAACATTTGATCTAGAACCAGGTGCGATAATATCTAAATTTAGTCCGATGGGTGATTTATAATTCTCCCCAACATCTGTGTTATTGGGGGCTACAAGTCTTTTTCCATCAGTACCGGATGCGCCAACAGTAATCATCCATGAATCATCAAATTTCTGAGGGTATCTATTATTTGGAAACGATTGATCTAATGTTGGATTCATATCCAAATTATTTCCTCGGGAAACTACATTGACAACACCATTTTGTAATGAAAACAAAAAAGATTCCCGACATAAATTACAAAAGGGTGTTTCTAAAATTGGCTCCCAATTGAGTGTGTCTCCTGGTAAATTTTCCCATGTTGGGATAAATCTCGGAGAAGTATAAACCTTATAACTATAGCTGTGATTTCCAATATGGATACCATATCCGGATGTATGATTCCAATATGAATTGGTATTAGGAACTAAGCCTGGATTCGGACTAAAATTCCAATTGTAATATGAACCAACGGAACGCGCTGCATCAATAATAGCTTGAGAAAAATTCTCTGGCGTTCCTCCAGCAGTTATTCCTAAGCTAAAATCAAGAAGACTTACTCCAGTTGTATCAATGCCATTTCCTCCTGCTATCCCAGCAATACCAATGTGATTATTTCTTTTAGCACCAATTATTCCAGCAACCAGCGTCCCATGCCCTTTCAAATCTTGTCCAAAAGAGTAATAGCCATTTCCTAAAGAATCTATGACAAAATCATCGTAATATGCGTGCCCTGTAAGTACCTGTAAATCCTCATGACTTGAGTCAATGCCAGAATCAAAAACCCCAACTTTAATAAACCTTTTTCCGGTTTCAATATTCCATGCATTACTATCCAAGTTAATACCAATATTTGGACTAGAAAAATCATATAAAGATTCCTGATAATGGAATAATGAATCGTTAGGTATGTCTTCAAAAAACAACTCCATTGGCGGATCCACATAAATTACAAAAGGATATTTAGTTTTCAAATAACTGAAAAAAAACCAATAATTAATGCTTTTAGGTACTTCAATTTTAAAAGTTGCCCAAAATGGCGGTATAGAAACTTGGTTGCCCAATCTTGATATCGAAATTGAGTCCTTGGTTTTAAGATTAGGAAATATTTTTTTCAGTTTTAGAGATCTCAAGTCTATTATTGAATCAATTGATTTTTCAATTTCCAGTTTACCCTGTTCGTTTAAATAACTAATAAAGTTCTGGTTATCAAAATTTGGATTATCTATTTTACCAAAATCTAGCAATTTATGATTTAATCGAACTACAATATAATCTCCGGCAAAATTATTTTGTGCTATTGATTTTGAAATTGTGAACATGGAAAATAATATAAAAAATAGACTGGTAGTTTGACAGAATTTTTTCATTTCTATAAATTTTAGTTGAGAAAGTTGTTAAAAGTTATTCCCTTAAAATAATTGGTTCATCAGTTATGTTTACGTTTTTTCTAAACTCATTGATTTTCTTCCGTTGAGTCTATTGTAACTATGCAAACCAAACTTTTTACCACGAATTTTCCAAGCCACGACAATCAGATTAAGAACACATTCTATCAAAACTAGAAATCATTCTATTTTTTCTATTTTGGACAGAAAATGATTTAAGATCATCAATTTTGCCCCGAAAAAGAATTCTAATTTTGTCGTCTAACTTTAAAATTTATATTATGTCTTTTAATGGAAATGAAGGTGATTTTATCACACTAAGAGAAGGGTCAGAAATGACAAAACGCTACAGAGATACTATCCAACCAGGTGAGGTGATTGGTGTCTTTATGGGCAAAGAAAAGATCAAGGCAATTTTAGATCAAAGTGAATGCAAAGGAATAAGATTCTATTTTGCAAAGAATGAAAGAAATGAAAACACATTGGTTCTAGTCGGGGCCAGTGCAGATCAAAATGATATGGTTGATGGATTGATTGCAGATAATGGATTGCCTTGTCCAAGTTTGTGTAGTTCTACAAATGCTTTAAATTCTTAAGCTTGATAATATTTTATCTATTTACACTTTTCCTTTCAGGGTTATTACCTGTAATATTTGGTTTTCAGTTTCTAAAAAGAAAAAGAATTTATGAAATTCAATTAGTTACCTTGTGGTTTTTGATAAGGGTATTAACTGATTGTAGTGCATTCGTAATTAAAACCAATTTTGATTGTTGTGTCTATCCATTCTTTCACATTTCAGTTTTATTGGAGGCATTAGCTTTAATTACTTTTTTTATTTCTCTGGATAAAAATCCGAGTAAAAAGAAACAATGGATTTATTTGATTCCAATTGCTGTATTTGTATTGGAAACCTTTTTTACTGGGTCGTTATTTCAAGTGAATCGTTTGAGTATTATCTGTTATAATGTCCTGATGTCAGTCTTAATGTTAAGGTTATTAATTTATTATGAAAAAATTGATGGTTTTCTAGTGCCTATTGTGAAAGCGTTGTTTGTTTTTCATGCGGTATCGTTTATTTACTCATTATTCGAACATGTTCTAAGAATAAACTCAGAAATGATGTCTTTTGTGTACCCGGGATTTTTACTTTTGATTTTAAGTCTGAATTTATTTTTTACGTATTATTTATGGTCGACCCGAAAGAATTAGCCATATTGATTTTGTTGGGAATGTTCTTTGTGTTAATCATGAGCATTGGCATTATTATGTTGGTACGTAAAAATCGGAAAATCCAATATTTAGGTGCCAAATTACTCGAGGAAGAGTTAGCAAACAAGGAAATAGAAACGTTAGGTGTTGCTATCAGTACGCAAGAAACAGAAAGAAGCAAAATAGCGCGCCAGCTTCATGACGATGTTGGCGCGCTTTTGTCTTTAGCTCAAAAGAATCTTTCAAATTTAGAGGATGAAGCAGTTTCAGGGAAAATAGATATAAGTTCAATTTCATTAAGTAAAGAATATGTTTCTCAAAGTATTGAACATTTACGTCAAATAACAAAAGGTTTAATACCTCATTATCTCTTAAAATTCGGATTGGTGAAAGCACTTGAAAGAATGGCAAAACAAAAAACTGATTCCCTCATAGATTCCTTTAAATTTGATATTAATATACCTGATGACCTGGTAATTTCCAATCTAATCATGACACATTATTTTTACATAGCAAGCGAACTGATTACCAATTTATTAAAGCACAGTTACCCAAGTTCTATTGAAATGATTTTAACATTTGATGCTGGATACTTAAAGTTAAAAATCAAACACAATGGAATTGCTTTAACTCAACGTGATTTTCAACTTTTATCTTCTGATTCGGATAGTTTAGGCTTGGAAAACATTCGTTATCGACTCAATGTGATCAAAGGTGAATTAGTATTGAAACGTAACAAAACGTACGGTACAATTGAACTTATTACCAATTTAGATAAATCAATCTAATATGTCAAACGTTAATAATAAAATCAAAATCGGCTTAGTGGAAGATCACGAAGTTGTAAGAAATGCCATTTCAAAAATGTTGGCTGATATTCCAGAATTTGAATTGGTCTTTGATGCAGCGAATGGTCAAGATTTTTTAGATCAATTGAAAGACAATCCAATTGATATTGTGCTCTTGGATCTCGAAATGCCCGTTTTAAACGGAATAGAAACCATAAACGAGCTAAACAAACTAGAATCTGCAGTAAAAGTAGTTATGCTCACCATGCACGATGATTTAGAAATTGCTTTTGAGTTACTATCTAAAGGTGCAAATGCATACTTACTGAAAGAATGTTCAACCAAAGAAATGGTCAAAGCAATTATAACCGTTCATGAAAAAGGAAGTTATACCAATGAATTCATGAATGACGCAATTATAAACTCAGTTGCATCTGAACGAAAAACTCAAAACAGAATGAAGCAATTGAATTTAGACCAACGTGATTTGAAAATTCTTCAACTTATTTGTGATGGTTGTACAGGGCAACAAATTGCGGATGCAGTATTCACCTCAAAGAAGAACTTAGATCTCATTCGAACAAAACTCATGAAAAAGTTTAGAGTAAAAACAGGAAATGAACTCATTCGACTTTGTATAATTCATAATATATATACACCAAGAACAAACGAAGAAATTGAACTTGAAAAACAAGATTTACTCCTTACTAAGAAATTAAGGAAGCAATACAGATTAATGCAAAATAATTTTTAATTTGCTTGATTATTCTTAGTTTAACATTAGAAAAATAGTTTGCAGAATTTTATTTTGGAAGTGAATTCTTTTCAAAAACAAATGATTTTGAAATTCCTATTCGTAACCCTGACCCTTTATTTATCGATGTAACATCGATTGAATTTCCATTATTGTTTTGAGCAGTTAAATGAAATGAATATTGCGATGAAAACCCTTGTACATACATTACAAAGAATGTAAAAAAATCATGCAAATGTTTTTTATTATGAAAACCAAGCTCGTACTTAATGGACATAAAAGGTTGACAATATCCCCAAATATCTGACTTGTTTAATGAAATGGATTTTACATACCCTTGCTGATTGTAAATATAAGATTGATAATATTCCTTTTCATTCTTAGTGTTGAATATGGAAGGTTTATTGATGCCAAATCCAAATGATACATTATTTGTCAAATAGCTTGATTTTCCGATATTTAAGGTAGAATAAATATAAAACTGATTATATCTAGCAATTAACAGTTTAGAAATGTATTCAGTGTAAATGATATTGGAATCTAAATAAGTAAGATACGAGTAACCTTTGCAAGAGAGATTTATTTGACTTTTAGTAATATAACTTGATAAACCAATCCCTAATTTCCATCGATCATTAATTCTAATTAGTGCCAAATTGATTAAAGGCTCTAATCCAAATTTGTTTGTGTGTTTAATATTTTGGAATGCATTTACCCTATTAATATTTTGAAAAGTGTAAATTGATGGAACTACATCATTGATATTCCCACTATTTTTTTGGAAACTCATTCCGGCAAATTTAAGTCCTGGTTCGAGTTCAAATATAAATTTTTGACCCACGCTTACATTTGCTAAAAAAAGTAAAAAATAAGTCCAAAAATTTTTCATCAAAATGTTACTTTTTATTTCTCGAGCAATTGATAGGTTTTGTAAGGCCAATGCCAATACTCGTTCCTCGAGATGTGGCAACTTGTGAAGAAAATGGACCTAGGTTATAAACATCAGTCAGTGTTAATTTGGCGAAATTGTAAATTCCTTGTTGATAATTCAAATAACAGTTAAATATATTTTTTCCATTTTTGTTGACTAATTCAAGTTCGTAACGGAAAAGTAAAAAAGGAAGAAGGGTGTGCCTTTTGAAGGTCTCAAACTCAAATACACCTATCGGAGTTATCCAACTCCGATCAATTTTTTTATTATTTGTAACACCAAATCCCATCGAAAGCAAAGATCTGTTCTGAGAATTAGAGTTAATTTTTATATCTGGATCATAAGAACCAAGTAAGTAAAAATTAAAGTCATTGAACCCAATTGTTGAACTCCCAAAGTAGTTTCCATTACCCATAATAATTTGATTTTCAGCTGTGTAAATCGAATTATTCTGAACGCTTGCTACTTTTAAAAAAACGCGCCCACCATTGTAAAATCCAAAACCACCACCTATTAAAATGTTTTTATTTAATTGATAAATTTCTGTGTAAAGATCCATATTAAATGCTGGATGAATATTGGCATTATCAGAAAATAGAAAGTTTGCTGGTTTATTACCATTCGAATAAATTATTTGATCATCAAAAATTACGGAGTTGAATTTTTGAAAGCTTATAATAGGAGATCCTACTAATGGTTTAATTCTAAAAATCCAATTTTGGGAGTAACAAATGCTACTCCCGAAAATTAGATTAATTAAAATAAAAGTTTTAAAATTTATCAATATCCACTGTTTATTCGAACTTGATAAAGTGTCCCATTAACATTTTTTGAAGGAGTATTAAATTTTAAATATTCCCAATTTCCATTTATCATTACGTATGCTCTTGCGCCTAAAACATACTTATGACATGCTCTAATTCCTTGCCAGGAATGGCCTACAGCTACACCGGTACCATAATTTGTGAGTGATTGGTAACCGGTATCATTCTTGCATTTTAATTTATACCTGCGTTGCCATTCTAATTTTACAGGAATATTTGCTGTTGACCATGATGAGGACCAAGAAATTTCACTAGCTGTATTTCCCGAAAGTGTTCTTTCTTTCTGACGCAGTATTACTTTACTATATAAATCCCAACCGATTGGCGTCCATCGATATTTCGCTTTTAATTCACCATCGAACTTTTTATTTGTTATGGCCGCATTATATTGACCATTAAAAATATTTCCGCTAAGTAAAAAATCCCATTCTATCAAATCTGTAAAAGGGAATGTATCATCGCTTACAGGAGCAGAATTCTCATTGCAACCTAACTTATATGCAACTTCATGAGCTTCATATATTACCTCTTTATCCCATGAATATTGAATTATATTTATTTGGTCATATTGTCCAAATTTTAATTCATTATATTTTTGATTTTTTTGTTCTATTGGTAGAGAATATGCTTTCCTATTAATAAAATCTAATTTAAAAAGAAAATTTCCAATTTGAACAATTCCGTCTTTGTTAAGAATTTTAAATACAAATAAAGGGTATTCATCTTCGCCTACCGAATTTATTAGATTTTGATAGCATGTAGAGTTTAGAAATTTATCAAAATTTAGATTTTGAATAATTTCATAAATGTTGTTTTGCTGTGTACGTAACTCTTCATCGTTTAAATTATCATCCGCTTGAAATGCTTTTTCATAATCTTCAACAGTTTTAAAAATTAATACATTTCCATCTGTAGATACGGAAATATCTGTTCCATTTTTCAATGTAACATATTTAGTAGTTTTAATCGCAGTGTCTTTAGGATTTTTGTTTTCATTGTACTTACTACATGAAACCTGTCCAATTACAATACAGACTAAAAAAAATTTAATTAAGTAATTTTTTTTCATTTCGAAAGATTTAATTTTGTTAATTATAAGATTTTGCTCATTGATGTGATGTCGACGTCGAAACGAAATTAGATTAATTCTTAACGAATCTTTACATTACGATATTTCGTTTTTTCAAAACAAATCGCCTATTATCCGTGTAAAGCATTGTATATTAGTGTTATACGGAATTAAAGGAGTGAGTTTATTAGATTTATAACTAGAACGTATTCTATTTTCACTAGAAAGTATTCCTAGCTAAAATTTCAATAAAAAGATGTATTTTCATTTTGTATCCTAATCTTTCTTGAATAACCCAAATCCGACTTTTCCACTCTTTTTCATTTCAGAAGTTTGTTTCCTAATCGAAGCAAATCTTCATGTCTCAACATTCGCATACTTCTATTTACACAACAGCCTCCAGAGTTCTCGCAGGTGTAGCAAAAGCTCTTACAGCTAAACCAATTCTTACTGAGATTAAATTAATTGTACATACCAATGTAGTTATCTACGCTACGACTTAACGCTGTTACCACGGATTGCAAATCAATGGTAACAGGAGACGAGAACTCTTGAAAATCATTTCTACATTGTTCATCTCTTCCCTTATTTGTACCTTTAACCCATGAATACTCCACTGGCTGAACGTATGCGTCCACTTACCTTGGACGATTATGTCGGACAAGAACACATTCTCGGAAAAGAAGCCCCTTTGAGAAAATCCATGGAGGCAGGCGTACTTCCATCCATGATTTTTTGGGGACCTCCAGGGGTGGGCAAAACGACCTTGGCAAACCTGATTTCCAGGACCATGAACCGACCTTTTTACAAGCTTTCTGCCATATCATCAGGTGTTAAAGACGTTCGCGAAATCATTCAACAAGCAGAAAACGGAGGAATGTTCCAACAAGGTGGATCCATCCTATTCATCGATGAAATTCATCGTTTTTCTAAATCGCAACAAGATTCACTGCTGGGCGCAGTTGAAAAAGGTACCCTCACACTGATTGGGGCCACTACCGAAAACCCTTCCTTCGAAGTCATATCCGCTTTACGCTCTCGCTGTCAAATCTATGTTTTAAAACACCACGAAAAATCAGACTTAGAACTTTTACTGAACCGGGCAATCCAAAATGATTCTTGGTTAAAACAACGAAACGTTCAATTAAAAGAAACCGAATCGCTCTTGGCCATTTCAGGGGGAGATGCGAGAAAGCTGCTAAACATTTTGGAGCTCATTGTTGGGAGCAACCAAAACCTAAACCCGCTGATCATCGACAATGATTTTGTACTGAAAAATGCACAGCAAAGCTTAGCTGATTACGACAAAAATGGTGAGCAACATTACGACATTGTCTCCGCTTTCATAAAATCCATTCGAGGAAGTGACCCAAATGGTTCTGTTTATTGGCTCGCAAGAATGATTGCCGGAGGAGAAGACCCGAAATTCATAGCCCGTCGCATGCTCATCTTGGCATCAGAAGACATTGGGTTGGCAAATCCAAATGCACTTTTGTTGGCAAACGCAACCTTCGACGCAGTGGAAAAAATCGGCTGGCCTGAATCCAGAATCATCTTGTCGCAATGCGCACTGTTCCTTGCCACATCCCCTAAAGGAAATGCCTCCTACAAAGCCATTAACTTGGCTCAAAAAACCGTAGCCGAAACCGGAGACCTCCCTGTCCCCTTGCACCTTCGGAATGCACCTTCAAAACTCATGGAAGATCTAGGATACGGAGAAGGTTACCTTTACGCACATGATTTTCCTGGGAATTTCATCACACAAGAGTTTTTACCCGACGCTTTGCAAAGCACGAACTTCTTTAAAGCCGGAAGCAGCCCAAAAGAACAAGAAATCGCAAAGAACATCTACCAATTGTGGAAAGAAAAATACGATGCCAATGCGTAGGATTTTATATTTCGGACTTCTATTGCCTTTGTCTAAATTGCCCTTGTGCGTCCTTTCAGGCGTGAAACCCTTCCTTTTCATCCTACTTTACCATGGCATGCGCTACAGGAAATCAACGGTGATGGAAAACATTGACAAAAGTTTCCCTGAAAAATCTACGGAAGAAAAAAATCGCATTCGAACCAAATTCTATTGGCACTTGTCAACCTTGATTATCGAGAGCGTAAAAAACATGGGGTTTTCAGCAAAACAATTAGAACAACGTATACAGTTTGTGAATGCGGAAAAGGTCCGTGCATATCTGGATCAACGACGAAACGTAGTCATCGTCGGAGGACATTTTGGGAACTGGGAATGGGTCATCACTTCTTTGGGGGGTGAATTCACCAAAAATCTTTTTGGCTTAGGCATGCCGATGACAGACCGATTCTGGGACCATAAACTCACTGCAAAGCGTGAAAGATTTGGACTCAAGGTCATTCACTCCAAAAACCACAAGGAATTTCTTTCGAATCCAAGTAACCATCCTTTTGTAATCCTAATGTTATCCGACCAAAGCCCAGGTGATTCGCACAAGAGTTTTTGGATGAACTTTCTAAACCAAACGACGGCGGTACAATTTGGCTCGGAAAACATGGCCAACCAAAGCGACGCTGTAGTATTCTACTACCACATGAATCGTGTAAAAAATGGCAGGTATGAAGTTGTATTTGAATTGGTTACAGACACGCCAAAAACGGAGGACTATGGATTTATTACTTCTACCCACACTGCGCTTTTGGAAAAAGACATTCGATTAAATCCATCCCAATGGATGTGGTCGCACAAACGTTGGAAGCGCGAAATCCCTCCAAACTTAGATGACTTGTTTGAGGCACAAAAAATAAAATTCAATAAAAAATATCGATAATTTTAGACAAAATTTTTTCTATGAAACTGTTTTCAATTCTATTCCTTTTTCTCCTCACTTGTGGAATGACATTCGGTCAAAACATGCAAAAACCTTCCGCCTACGAAATACAATCCTTACCCACTTGGGCTAAAATGATGTATGGCGAACAACCCAACCTGTTTGAGGTGTCGAAACTTTATTCTCAATATTTTAACGACCATCCCTTTGAAAAAAATTACCACACCCAATACTACAAGCGGTGGATTCGAAAAAATCAATACTTGATCAATGATGAAGGGTTTATCGTTGAAAACTCCCCTGCGCACAACGACCAAACCCCTTCAAAACCTACCCCACTTAAATCATCCAATTGGTCAGTCGTTGGCCCAATAACTACGCACGGACAAAGTGGAAGCCAAGGCTCGGATCAAACCAATGTGTATTCAGTCGACCAATGCGCAGGATCTCCGTTAACAATGATTTGTGGAACAGAACCGGGGGAAGTTTACAAAAGTTCGGACGGCGGTTTAAATTGGACATGCACCTCCATGTCTTTGAATTTTCAAAGCGGAGTCACAGCTGTGGAAATCAGTCCCACCAACCCTGGAATCTTCTTTGCTGGAGGAAATGCTGGTATTTTCAGAAGCATTGACGGTGGTAGCACCTGGGTAAATGTGCTCCCCAATACAAATTTTGGCGTGAATGAAATCTTAATGATCCCTGGCTTTGAGAACATTGTTTTGGCAGCTACAGACAAAGGGTTGTATCGTTCCAATGACGGCGGAAGCAATTGGAGTCAAATCTATACCGATGCATGCTTTGACCTTAAATGCAAAGCCAACAACGCCAGTGAGGTGTATTTGGTTAAACACAATCCAAATACCGTCATCTGTGAATTCCTTAGCTCTTCAGATGCAGGCGCAAGTTGGACTGTACAATCCAATGGTTGGTACAACTCCAATGATCCCGCAAGAAACGATGGGGGGGCTCGCATAGCAGTTACACCTGACAATCCAAACCGAATTTATGTATACCTAATTGGCGAATCCAAACCCAATGACTTAGGTTTCATAGGTATTTACAAAAGTGACGACGCAGGTCTTTCGTGGGTGAATGCCTATGGATATGATGGAGGCCCTTACACAGCAGCACACCCAAACTTAGCCATTGGAACACCTACATGGCTTTACCATCAGGGATTTTACAATTGCGCCATTCTTGCCAATCCGAACAATGCCAATGAAATCCTAATCGGCGGACTGAACATGTACCGATCCATGGACGGCGGTGCGACTTTTACCTCGGTTTCGGGTTATGTAGGTGGTCCTTTGTCTATGCACGTTGACAACCAAGATTTTAGACAAGTAAATGGTACAACTTGGATAACAACCGATGGGGGAATCTATAAATCCACTGATTTTGTAGCTACCCAGCCTGTTTTTTCGATGTCAGGTGTGCATGGAAGCGATTATTGGGGTTTTGGGTCAGGATGGAATGAGGATGTATTGGTAGGTGGATTGTACCACAATGGAAATCTTGCATACCATGAAAATTACGGTGACGGAAATTTCTTAATGCTTGGAGGCGGAGAAGCCCCTACGGGTTATGTTAATCCGGGCGAAAACAGAAAAACCTATTATTCTGACATTGGAGGAAGAACCATACCGCTAACATTAAATGGAACGGTGAATGGCGCACCCTTTGGCATGGCCCCGAACGAAAGTTACTGGGCAGCGGAATCCAGTGAATTTGAATTTCATCCAAATTGTTATTCTATTGGTTACATCGGAAAAGACAATTCACTGTGGAAAACAACAGATGCAGGCGCTTCTTTTAACTTACTTCATTCCTTCGGAAACAGTGCGTCAGATCAAGTTAAATACATTGAAATCGGCAACAACGACCCAAACATCATCTACCTTAACCAACAACCCTCAGGAGGAAACCTAGGGATTTTATGGAAATCCACCAATGGAGGCCAAACGTGGAACTCACTTCCCATCCCTCCTGGAAACAGTCGAAGAATGCTGCTGACCTTGGACCCTCAGAACGACCAACATATTTACATCGCCTATCCAAGTGGAGGAAATGGAAATAAAACATTTGAATCCACCAACGGTGGAGCCTCGTTCCTTAACATTACGAACAACGCGCTGAACAATCAAAGCGTACAAAGCATCACCCACATCGCAGGGACAAATGGCGGGATTTATTGTGCAACAGAGAATTCTGTCTACTATCGAAATGCAACGACGCCATGGGCAATCGACAATGCAGGTTTACCACAATTTATCAGTGGCAACATCCTAAAACCTTTTTACCGTGACCATAAAATTCGCTTGGCAAGCTACGGGAAAGGCATATGGGAAAGCGCGATGAATGAAGTCCCAAGTCAACCGATTTGCAGAATCAATGTTAACCAATTAGCGCAAACCGTTGTTTGTGCCATAGACTCCTTTTATTTCGAGGACCATTCTTTCTTTAACCATGCAAATGGCTCATGGAGTTGGACCTTTCCTACGGGAAGCCCATCCACTTCAAATCAGAGAAACCCTGCCGTATTTTTCAACCAAGGAGGGGGACATCTTGCTGTGTTGCAAATAACAGATCAGTTTGGCAATACCGACACAGACAGTTTAATGGTTTATGTCAACCAATTTGCCTTGCCAGGAATCATTCAAGAAGATTTTGAAACTACTTTTTTACCCAATGGTTGGAGCATTGCAAACCAAGACAACGGAGGGACATGGACTTTATCCTCGAGTGTTGGTGGATATGCTACTTCGTCCAAATCAGCAAAATTCGACAACTACGGGATTGATTCACAAGGGTCATTTGACGATTTGATTTTTAACATCAATGGAAACCAATTGACAAACCAACCCCTACTTACTTTTGATGTCGCCTATGCGCGTTGGGGCGGTGGCTACTCTGACTCCTTGTTCATCGGAGTTTCAACGGATTGTGGAGCCACCTATCAATATGTTTATTACGACGGAGGTGCAACCCTTGCAACAGCGCCTGACAATCAAGCGGAATTCATCCCTGACGCAACGCAATGGCGTACAGATACAGTAAACCTATCTGCTTTCGCAGGAAATCCTAATGTACAAGTAGCTTTTAGAAACAAGGGTGCTTTTGGAAACAATTTGTACCTAGACAACATCAACATTGGAAGCAACGTAGGAATTCAGGAAGTGGAATCAGCAAACATCCCCAACGTTTATCCCAATCCACTGCGTCCAGGCGGATTGCTTCAGGTATCGAACATTCCGGAATCAAAGCTGACATTGTTTGATGGAAATGGAAAACGGGTTTGGAGTGACAAGGGTGTTGAAACCTACATTGGAACACTACCTACCTCCCTTTCAAATGGCTGGTATCTGTTACAAATCCAAGGGGAGAAAACCATTTGGAATTATAAGGTTATTGTGAATTAATGTTTACTTTCCTTTTGCCTTGAGGACAATCGCCACGGTATAGAAAAGAATTTTAAGGTCCAACGCGATGCTACGGTTGTTAAGGTAGAGTAAATCGTACTTCATTCGATCGAGCATTTGCTCCACATTTTCAGCATAACCGTATTTCACTTGGCCCCAAGAAGTAATACCTGGCCGAACGGTGTTTAGCAACAGGTATTGGGGTTCTACGGCAATGATCTGGTCAATGTAATACTGTCGCTCCGGCCTTGGCCCCACCAAAGACATATGTCCTAAGATGACATTGATGAATTGAGGAAATTCATCCAAACGGGTTTTTCGCATGAACCTACCTACTTTCGTAATTCTGGGATCATTGGAAGAGGAAAGTTGCGGTCCATTTGCTTCGGAATTCACATACATGGTGCGAAACTTAATGATTTGAAAAGGGCGATTGTTCATTCCAATCCTTTCCTGTAGAAAAAAGATGGGACCTTGAGAAGTCACTTTCACCATAATGGCTGAAATCAGGTAGACAGGAAGCAGAAAGAAAATGGCTACTAGGCTTAAGGAAATATCTATAAACCGTTTCAAGGCATGTTGCCACAACGGCATTTCATCTCGGTTAAATGCTATGAGTAGGGTACCATAAATATTGGTCATTTTCAACGCACCCGTTAGCAATTCGTAGGTATCAGGCAGTACTTTCAAAATGATTTTAGCATTGTAAATCCGAGAAATAATCTTTTGAAGTCGATCGTGGTCGGTACTTTCTATGGCAATGACAATTTCTTCAACGGGATGGTTCCTCAAAATTTCTTCGAGGTCACTGACATGCCCGAAGTAAGGAACTTCGCCGTCCAGTAGCCTATCGTTGCCATTCACATTGACATAACCAAGAATGTGATTTACGTTGTTTTTTTGTGCTCGAATTTCTTTGACAATCTTTATCGCTTTTTCACTTCCCCCAATGATTATGGTCGTAAAACCATTCCCAGGTTTTCGAAGTTGTGAAATCATAAGGGTAACATAAACGATTCTTGAGGATAGGCTTAAAAACAATTGTATAAGGAAAAGAATCGAAAAGGAGAGGTAATAATCACGATAGGATAAAACGAAATCATCTAACAGCAATACAAAAAACAAGAGCAAGCTGCCAATGGCAGAAGCCCAAAAAGTCAATTGCGCAATCTTCAAACGGTACAGTCGCTTAACCTCCAAATAGGTCCCTTGCAAATAATAAAACAACACAAAACACAAGGGAACCATCGTAATCCCTAAATAGAACTTATCCGTGGCAATGAAGGGTTTGTGTTCTACCCAAGCGGCGCGAAAATAATAAAACAAGAACCATGAAATCGTAGCAAACGCCCAATCAATTACAACCAACCACCCGACCCATGTAGCTTTTTTCATTGAAAATAAACCACTTTAATGTTATCCATACGAATTTCTGTGGCGGGTGCCCCCGTAGTCAACCAAGCCTCAAAACTGTGGTCAAAATATGCATTTACATCCGATGCCCCGATTAATTCTCGCAGATTGATGTACATTTTTTTCCATTTCACTTTTGACGGATCTTGTTTGTTGAGTTGAATGTTTACATTCCTGACAATGCCCGAAGGCGCAATCGCTATCAAACCAGTGGTTACTGAAATGGTATTGTAATAGTCAATTTCCAAATAAACTTCTTTGCCTTTAGGTAGGAATGAATTAAAAGTGGTGTAGGCTACCCAATTTGAATCGGTACTGTTCAATCCCACTCTGGCATAGGCATTCCCATTAAACGATTGTAGGTCTACATTATCCAAGGTGAAATTTGCACTTGAAGTATTTGGATCATTTTCCAATTTTACATTTGCCCCTTCAAAATCTTCAATGATAAAATGTGCATTGTCAACGTAGTGGGTGGTTGGGGAAACCGTAAGTATTTCATTTTGAACCAGGGTAGCGTTCATAGAAAACACACTACAGAAGGGATAGATCGTTTTTGTGGCGGAAATCCCATTGACTTTGACGGCGGGATATACTTTGATGTTTACAGAACCCGATTTAAGCACGGGAATTTTCACTGGCAACTCAAACACCCCCATGCATTCATCATTTACATATACCCATGCATCGCTAAAATTCTGCGTCAACTCCCCTTCTGCCCCACTGAGGTTTATGTTGGATTGAAGGCTCCATTGGTTTACCAAAATCCATGAAGGATCTGGATTGTTTTTCACACAGCCCGACAGTACCAAAAGAGAAGAAAATAGGAAGGTAAAAACGTAGTTTTTAAATTTCATTGCAACGAAAACGTTTGGAAGGTAAAGTTAGTATGTATTAGGTTAATTTATCCATTATTTTGTAAGCCACATCGAGTGCAAGGTGCCCTGCTGCAAAATCCACTGAAACGGTTTTACCGTTTTGAATGGCTTCTGCAAATTCTTTCAATTCTTCTTCAATCGCATTGGTTGGATAAATCTTTGGGTTTTCGATACTCAGTTTTTTTGATTGTTTTCCTTCGCCTAAATCCAATACAAAATCATACGGATCAGGTACGCCCGAGAGTTCTTCCAAACGCACCACTTCGATGGATTTGTTTAGAAAATCTACCCCAACGTAGGCATCCTTTTGAAAAAAACGGGATTTTCGCATGTTTTTCATGGAAATTCTGCTGGCTGTTAGGTTGGCAACGGTACCATTCTCAAACTCTAACCTTGCATTGGTGATGTCATGGCCATTGCTGACAACGGCAACGCCAGAGGCATTGATTGTCTTTATGGGAGATTTCACTACGTGAAGAATGATGTCAATGTCATGAATCATCAGGTCTAGTACCACAGGTACATCTGTACCCCGAGGATTAAACTGCGCCAGCCGATGGGTTTCAATGAATGCAGGCGCAAGTAAATAGGGAGCCGCTGCAACAAAGGCAGGATTAAAGCGCTCCACATGTCCCACTTGGTTCACAAGCGACTTCGATTGTAAAAGGGAAAGGAGTTTTGAACTTTCTGAAAGTGATTCGGTAATGGGTTTTTCGATAAAGACATGTTTGCCAGCGTCGATTGCTTTCACAGCCAGTTCGAAGTGATGTAAAGTAGGGGTTACGATGTCTATGGCTTCTGATTTTTCAATCAATGTGTCTGCCGAAGAAAATCCCATCACACCATACTCGCTGGCCACTTGTGCACATACTTCTGGGTTGGCATCAAACACACCAACAATGTCAAAATACTGAGGCAGGCCTTTCAGGATTCGTAGGTGAATTTTCCCAAGATGCCCAAGTCCGATTAATCCAATTTTTACCATGGTATAAAAGTAAAAAAAGCCACTAGAAATCTAATGGCTTTTCGCTAATAGTTAAATACGAACTTAAGGTTTTACTTTATCTACAACCGCTTTAAAGGCTTCTGGATGATTCATCGCAAGATCTGCCAATACTTTACGATTCAAAGCGATGTCATGCTTGTGAACAAGTCCCATAAACTGAGAATAGCTCATGCCATGCAATCTAGCCCCTGCGTTGATACGTGTAATCCAAAGGGATCGATAATTTCTTTTCTTTTGCTTACGACCTGAGTATGCATATAACAAACCTTTTTCAATGGCATTTTTTGCAACGGTCCAAACATTTTTTCTACGGCCATAATAGCCTTTTGCTAACTTCATCAAGTTTTTCCTTCTGGCTCTTGATGCTACGTGATTTACTGATCTAGGCATAATTTACATTTTTTGACACACAGAGCCACGATGTTTCAGCGGTCTTAGGTTCTGTGGATCGGGTTAAAAATTTTATAAACCGACTACTACTTCATGCACAATTGCAACTTAATGTTTGACATGTCTGATTCATGAACCAGACCTGCATGTGTTAAATTGCGCTTACGCTTGGTAGCCATTTTTGTAAGAATGTGGCTTTTGAACGCATGTTTACGTTTAATTTTTCCACTTCCAGTGATGGTGAATCTCTTCTTAGCACTGGATTTTGTTTTCATTTTTGGCATTTCTATCTATTTTAAGTTAACTATTAGCTTCGTTATTTCTTTTTCGCATTGATCATAAGGATCATTTTCTTTCCTTCCAACTTAGGCAATTGTTCCACAACCCCTACATCGGCGAGTTCTTGCGCAAATTTCAACAAGAGGATTTCTCCCCTGTCTTTAAAAACAATCGTTCTTCCTCTAAAAAAAACGTATGCTTTTACCTTGCTCCCTTCCTCTAAAAACTTTCTGGCATGGGCCAGTTTAAAATTAAAATCGTGGTCGTCTGTATTCGGACCAAAACGTATCTCTTTAACGACGATTTTACTTTGTTTCGCCTTTAATTCTTTCTGCTTTCTTTTTTGGTTGTATAAGAACTTTTTGTAGTCCAAAATTTTACAGACCGGAATTTTTGCATTTGGAGAAATTTCCACCAAATCCAACTCCTGCTGTTCAGCCATGAGCAAAGCTTTCGAAACTGACATTACCACTGGCTCCTCCCCTTCTAAAATCAATCGAATTTCTGTGGCTATGATTTTATCATTAATTCGATGTAATGCTACTTCTTCTTTCCTAGGTTGATGTCTTGGGTTTCTTCTCATTCAATTTAATTAGTTGTCGACAATTCGTTCTCTATCTCTTTATTCACAATTTCCGCAAATCCAGTCAATGTTAATTCACCTAAATCGCCCTTCCCTCTTTGCCTTACAGAAACGGTGTTCTGTTCGCTTTCTTTATCCCCAACAATCAACATAAAAGGAAACTTATTTAACTCGGCATCGCGAATTTTCTTACCTACCTTCTCATTACGTTCGTCAACAAGTCCGCGAATATCGGAATTATTTAGGAATTCTGAAACTTTTTGCGCATAGTCATTGAATTTCTCTGACACAGGAAGAACGATAAATTGCTCTGAAGAAAGCCATAATGGAAAATCTCCCCCGCAATGTTCAATCAACACCGCAACGAAACGCTCCATGGAACCAAAAGGCGCACGGTGAATCATCACAGGTCGATGTTTTTGATTGTCGGCACCCACATATTCCAATTCAAATCGCTCCGGCAGGTTGTAATCTACCTGAATGGTACCCAACTGCCAAGAACGTCCGATGGCATCCTGCACCATAAAATCCAATTTAGGTCCATAAAACGCAGCTTCACCATAGGCCACAAACGTCGATAAATTCTTTTCTTCGGTTGCTTCAATAATGGCTTGTTCAGCGCGTTCCCAATTTTCATCACTTCCGATGTATTTACTTCTGTCGGTTTTGTCTCGCAAAGAAATTTGCGCCTTAAACTCATGAAAATTCAAGGTTTTTAGCACATACAAAACGATGTCAATCACCTTTTTGAATTCTTCTTTCACTTGTTCAGGGGTACAAAATATATGGGCATCGTCTTGTGTAAACCCACGAACGCGTGTCAAACCATGCAACTCACCTGACTGCTCATAGCGGTAGACGGTACCAAATTCAGCGAAACGTGTAGGCAACTCTTTGTACGACCGAGGTTTTGATTTGAATATTTCGCAGTGATGCGGACAATTCATGGGTTTCAAGTAAAATTCCTCATTGGGGTCTGGTGTACGAATTGGCTGAAAAGAATCTGCGCCATACTTCTCGTAATGTCCTGAGGTCACATACAATTCTTTATTCGCGATGTGCGGGGTAATCACTTGTTGGTATCCTGCAGCGCGCTGTGCTTTTTTCAAAAACTGTTCAAGACGTTCACGCAAAGCCGCTCCTTTTGGCAACCAAAGTGGCAAACCTTGTCCAACTTTCTGAGAAAACGTAAACAATTCCAATTCCTTCCCTAATTTTCGGTGGTCTCTTTTTTTCGCTTCTTCGAGTTTTTCCAAGTGTTCTGCAAGATCGGAGGCCTTCAAAAATGTGATGCCATAAATTCTTGTCAACTGCTTGTTTTTTTCATCGCCACGCCAATATGCCCCTGCAATGGACAGTAGTTTTACCGCTTTCACAAAACCTGTATCTGGAATGTGGGGGCCACGACACAAATCGGTAAAATTTCCTTGGGTATAAAAAGTGATGCTTCCGTCGGCCAATTCAGCAATCAACTCCAACTTATAGGGGTCATTTTTTTCGGTAAAATAAGCCAATGCATCTGCTTTGGATACTTCTTGGCGTATGAAAGGACTTTTCGCTTTTGCCAATTCCTTCATTTTTTGCTCTACCTTCTCCAAATCCTTTTCAGTGAACGTGTGCTCCATGAAATCTACATCATAGTAAAATCCATTTGCAATTGGGGGGCCGATGGCCAACTTTATACCTGGAAAGTAAAATTCCAATGCTTCTGCCATCAGATGCGCGGAAGAGTGCCACAAGGTTGACTTCCCTTCTTCGTCGTTAAAAGTTAACAACTGCAAGGTACATTCTGCAGGTAGGGGCATCATTGCATCCTGAACATTGCCATTCACTTTTGCAGCAAGGACATTTCTTGCCAATCCTTCAGAAATACTTTTTGCCACATCCAAGGACGTAGCGCCATGTTCGAACTCTTTAATAGAACCGTCTGGCAATGAAACTTTTATTTGACCCATCATAATGGCTGCAAAGGTAGATAAAGCAATTAAAATTTTGAAACGCTGAGAAAGCTATTATTTTCTTTGTAAAAGTCGTTTCACATCCACTTGAAGATGGCGAATGGATTCCATGACTCCAATGTCATCGATTTTAACCTCTGGAAGTTTGGTTGCAACATAACACACAAATTTCCATACTTCCACCAAATCAGAAAAAGGAAGATCATAGGGCTGGTAATGAATATTGCTCGAAACCAAAGTGATTAATCCGGGTTTATCGGGATGTAAATAGGCCTTTTTGAATACAATTCCTTCGGTTTTTGACACCAAGAGATAGGAATTCCCTGATTTCAATTGTGTCCAATCTTGCAAAAACTCACCCACGACAATGGAACCATCTGAAACAGGTGGCATGGAATCGCCTTTTATGGGAAAGGCGCGGTATTTTTTATTTTTAGATAAAAAAGGGAGACTTAAAGTCGGGAAATCCTGAAAATACTCTGGGTCTGCATATCCAGAGGTATAACCCGCACTGGCTTTGACAGGCACCACTTCCACCACTTCTTCATTTTCCTGGTTGACAATGCCACTCAGTACCCGCAAGCCATTTCCTTGCATGCGGTTCTGTTCGTTGACGGTTCTTTTTTGCCAATCGGATTCAGAATAATCACCAAAATTTTCACAAAGCAAAGATTCTATGGAAACGTCATAGTATTTAGAAATCATCAACAGGTTTTCTAAATTCGGTTGGGCAATGTTGTTCTCATAACCGCTGTAGGTGGAGCGATTGAAACCTAAATCCATTGCGACTTCTTCCTGTGATTTTCGTTTTCGTTTCCGAAGGACTTTTAAATTTTCACCAACGACCATATCTTCTGCTTTTACACAAAGTTAAAAAATAATCAAATAAAGAGATTAATTTTTAGTCATTATTGCGAAATAAATTTATACACAATGTATCCATTTTGGATTTCGGGTGCATTGTCTTTAAAATTGAACTTCGATTTGTTTGCATATTTCACCGATTGTTCGATCATACAAGGATTTGCGCCATTGCTTTTCGAGGGATCATAATCTGCGCGCATTACACGTCCTGTTTTGTCGACTGAAATTTTCACTACTACTTTTCCTGCGGCGCCATATCCACAGGTATAGCCTGGATTTCGAACATACCACATGTTGTTTTCAAAGGCCGTTCGGTTGTCCAAGCGAAATTCAACCATCACATCGCCGGAATATTGAATGTTGTTACCATTTCCTTTGTTTCCTTTTGAATTTTGCGTGGTTGCAGGATTCGTTTTTGCATTGGTTTGTTTCCGGTCATCCATTTCTTTTTGAATCTTATCCCGTTCGACTTGTCCACCTGCCTCGGAAAACAATTGTTGTTCAAACTGCTTGGCATTTTGGTAAGGATCTCCTGTGGAAGTATTTTGGGTCCAATTTTCATCAGACCTCAATCGGGTATCGTTTTGGTCCCTTGCGATGCTTTTTATCTCATTCGCATTTGAAGCATCGGAAAAAGCGAGTTCATCAGGCGTTACCAATAAATTTGGATCTACTTTCACCTCTGGCTTAAAGAAGGATTCAATGGGAATGTATCTTTCGTAGAAGGACATTTGAAGGGCCATGAACAGAAATACAAAAGCAGCGAGTGACAGCAGAAAGGAAATTACAATACGGTCTCTTCTCGACAGGCTTTTCACATTTTTCTTTTTAAAAATTCTTTCGTTTCAGGAAAAAAATACAAGATTTCATTCCCTTTTTTCATCACCCATGTAAAAGGGTTAAATTGTTGAATCATATCAAATTCACATTCAACCACCTTCATTCCCATGGTTGTAAAGATACCTCTTTTTTCATCTTTAAAAGCCAACAAACGGTCCCCATTCCAAAGCACAACATCGTCAAATTCCATCGGCAACACAAAGCCTTCCTCACATGAAAGGACACCCGTTTTCCCATCGCTTGAAACAGCGAACAACACATCATTCAATTTTTCAACGTAATCAAACTCAAAAAGTGTCATTTCCATACCTTTTCGATCCACAAACCCCCATTTCCCTCCTTTTTGCTTTAACACTGGCACCCATTTCCCAGGATCCCCAAGCTCAAAATAAGCCAAGGGCTTAGACAACTTCCCAAGTGTATCCAACCCATAAAATTTTGATTTCTTTTGAATTAAAAAGGTACCATTGACCATCATGGATAACTTTATGAAATTCGGAAAGACATCGTTCCAAATGGGATTCAATTTCCACGAGCGCGTATTCACGTGCGTGAACTTCTGGTTTTTCTGGACCAAAACAAACCCTTCCGAAACCTCCCCTATCGCATCATACACCACGGGTATCAATGGATTCCCAATAAAATCAATCAAACCTTGCTTACCTTGCTTTGTAACCAGAAACCCATTTTCCTTGAGAACGATTTCGTCAAATTCAGTTTGAAGTACAGGATTTAATTTCGTGTTCCAAACCCCTGACCATCCCCTTTTCTGCACGCGAATAAACGCTTTGGAAAGGAATTGAATCTCTTGAAACTCAGGCTGCACAACAACTTTTCCTGCAATATCCAACACGCCGAACAATGAATCTTCTTTGAAAAACAAGTATTCCGAGGTCAACCAACCCATGTCTTCGTACTGATTTTTGATCACTACTTTACCTGCACGGTTAATCAATCCATAGTTATTTTCATTTTGAAAAATCGCAACACCTTCCTGGAAATCGGATATAAATTGGAAGTTAAAAGGTATATGCAACTGTCCTTTTTTATCCACCACACCATAGGCATCACATAGCAAAGCGACGGCAAGCCCTTCCTTGAATTCACCTACCCAATCGTATTTAGGTGAAATCCTAACCATTCCCGATTCATCCATAAAACCATAAAGCTCCTCCTTCACACAAGGATAAAGTGTTTTATCAAACATCTCAAGCTCTGAAATCACGGCATCCTTAAATGGATAAGCGGGGTTATTCTTTATGAAGGCACTCATTTTTTCAGGAATGTAATTTCCTGCACTTTGGAGGAAAAATTCTTTCCAAATTCGGTTCACATTTTTATTCTCTGGATAGGTTTTGATGAACCGTTTAAATTCATTGGTATCGCTCGTTGTGCTGACCAACCTGTAAATTTCATCTTCTGCAGAAGCAGCCAAGGCATGACCAGGGTGATAGATGAGAAAACCTTGCAACTCTTTCTCTTCTCCTGATTTAACCCATTCCTTGTAAGTTTGGATGTGCATGCTTTGCTGAATTTGGTCCTTGTAAGTGGACTGAGGCGAAGTTTTAAGTAGCTTTTGGTAGCATAAGGAACCTTCATTTTTACAGGAATCCAACCAAAGCGAATCACGTAGATCCACCACCTTTTGAATCTCTTTAAACTGAGAGTGATTTTCAATGAACCTTGAATAAGGTTGGGGACTGTTGGATTTCAATTGGAGCAAAAACAAGTAGTTACCCAGTATTTTTTGTTCCAAGGCAAGTACATTATCCACGCTCCATCCAAAGCTTTCATAACTTCTTTTTTTCTTTTGCTTGAGATCATTGACTTGAGACAGGCTTTGCCTAGAAATCCCGATGTACAACAAAGCACTGTCAACGTTCTCCATATCTTTGGAATTGAAGTACAGCATTGCCTTCCCGTAGGCCGCAACCGAGGGGCAAATTTTCATACCCTGTGAAAAGCTCACAGAAGCCGTATGGTAGTTTTTTAATTTTAGCTGCTCAAACCCTTTTTGAATGGGATCCAACGCATGCACAGCAATGGTTGGAAGCAAAGCAATGGAAAATAATAGGAGAAGCACGCGAGAAATCATCTGAACAAAATTACTAATCTAACCTCACACTTGAAAGATGTGTTATTTTTACAAATATGAAGACCGATAAAAACCCAAAATACTTCTACGACACGACCGACTTTCCTCATTTAAAATTTCTAGAAAGCGAGACCGAAACGCTAAATAAAGAACTTCACCAATTGGCATCCAACCCTTTAAATACAGCTTGGCTCGAGACCTTTCCGGATTACACAAGCGGCATCGCTCCAAAAGCCTGGGAGGTTTTTACCTTTCGTTTTTTTGGAATGAACCATTCCGAAAACATCAGACTTAGTCCCAAAACCTATGAAATTATTTCAAGCATTCCATCCCTGATCTCCTGTGACTTTTCAAAAATGAAGGGCCAAACTGAAATTCTTCCGCACAAAGGTTATTCAAAAATGGCATTGCGTTGCCACCTACCTCTCTTGGTCCCTGAAGGAAATACTTGTGGAATAATGGTTGGAGACGAGGTCCGTTTTCATGAAGAAGGAAAATTGATCATTTTCGACGATTCTTTTACCCACAGCGCATGGAACCGCAGCCATTCTGAACGTATTGTACTCATGTTTGACATACCCAACCCGCTTTGGGGCTACACCTCGGAAGAAATAAGCTCCTACAAGGTCAAACACCTCGACGATCCTTTTTTGCTCAACATCGCTACAAAGGAAAGATGGCTAGAAGCCTACGAACAAAAGATTCTACCCCTTTAAAGCCAAATGGCTGTTGATTTGAGGAAGATTTTTTGGAGAAACCTCTCCTTCCAAGACCATCTCTTCATTCTTAAGTGCCCCGACATTCCAATTATTTTTGGACTTCAAAAAACCTTCTTTTGTTAATACCATGGTGAGTTTATTTTCATTTTGGGAAATACATTCATACCCTAACATTTCATTGAAGCTACGCGCAACCGAGTTGTCTGCTTTCACCTGGGCAATGGAAGTATTCACTCCTAGTTTTTCAAAACAAAATCTCAAAAGCAAGAGGGAAGCCAGCGCAGGAATTTGGGTAGTTAGGATTTCTTGTTTCCCCATAAAAATTCCCCCTTCACCGGTTAAGGTCGTTGGATTTACATTTTTCGCATAGATCACACCTACATCTTCGCCATCAGCCGAGATGATAAAGTAATAGTTCAGCGGGTTGTCAATGGAATCAAACCAAGCAATCTGTTGCACTTCCGAAATTTCTTCTTGAAAAAACATCTGCGAACGCACATGGGGCGCATTCCTCCACATTCGTATTTGCTGAACATCAACTTTGGTCACCCTTCTCAAAACAATGCCATAACCAATCAATTTCATGACAAGGTTTCTTGAATTAAAAAGGCAGGTGCATGGTTTAACTTAAGCAGGATTTTACGGATGTAGATTGCAATGACACCCAAGCTAAACATCAAAACACCAGTTGAAAATAAGATACTCACAATCAATGATGTATAGCCTTCTACTTCAATTTTATGTACATATTTTTTATACAACACAAAGACCGCTATCAATGCATTTACAAAAGCGATCCATGCGCCTAAACGCGCAATCCACTTAAGCGGTTTGTCCGTGGCATAAAAGGATTTTCCTGCAGCCAATGCGAAGAGATTTGATAACCCATAGCGGCTTCTGTTTTTCGTTAATGAAACCTGTAAATCGCAAAAGCCCAAATCATCGGTGTACCATCGAATGCGTTCGTCCACAAACAAAGCTTGGGTGTTTTCCATAGCAATGGCCTTGTAGAGTGTTTTATGCAGCAAACGCACGCTGCTTCCTTTCCCATGGTACTGACCCATGAACCCAGAAATCCAACGGTAAAGGGCGGTAAAAAGGCTCCGAAGAAAACTTCGTCTCACCTCAAAACTACCGTAATAGATCAGTTTCGGTAAAGATTCGTTTGCCGCAATTAGGTTTTTTATTACCGGAACAATTTCCGCATGGTCATCGTCCAAGGTAATTACATAATCACCTTCAGCGATGGAAAAACCAGCCTGAAGCGCAGCATGTTGTCCAAAATTACGGGTGAATCTTGCCTTTTTCAGAGGAAATGTAGCAGTCAAGGTTTTTATTTTCTCCCATTCATTGGGTTTACCGCCATCATCCACCAGGATGATTTCCATATCCAGTGAAAGTTTTTCCAATTGAATCAACACAGCTTGAACACCTGAAAAATGATTTAACGTTGGAATTACAATTGAATACCGAACACCCATTTTTTTATGAATTAGAGGTATCCAAAAGCAATCCCCCATCAAGTTGCAAGGAAGAACCCGTAATCCAACGCGCGGCATCGCTTAAGAGAAACATACAAGGTTCAGCGACATCATTGGGTTCTCCAATTCCTAAAGGGTATTTGCTTTCGATTTTTTTTAAGTCTTCATCGCTGTAGGCTTTCACAGAAGCATCAAACATGGGCGTTTTCACAAGGGCACACACGAGGGTGTTTACGCGAATTTTCTTTCCTGAAGTTTCCAAGGCCAAAGATTTCGCGAAAGATTCCAATGCTGCTTTAGAAGCGGCATACATCGAACCACCACGGTAGGGAAACATGCTGGAAACGGAAGACATAAAAACAATACTGGCACCTGGATTAAACCGGTTATGAAGTAAAATTGCGTTTGCCAACTTCACACAAGAAAAATAGTTCACCTCGAACAACGTTTCTCTTCCGGTTTCATTCATATACTTTATCGGTTGTGGATTTATGCTTCCAATGCAATTTACCCAACCGTCTAAAATCTCAATTCCCTGAATAAATTCGGGATTTTCCAAGGCATCCCACTGAATCATTTTTACATTGGGATTGGCGTTCAAAAACTCTAAAATACCTGTTAACTTACTTCGATGGGTACCGATTACATTTCCTCCTTCTTCCAAAATTTTTATGGCAACCGCGGTACCGATTGCCGAAGAAATGCCTGTGATTAGGTACGTTTTTCCTTCAATTCCTTTCATAGTTCATCAACTTGGTTTTAAAGACCTTGGATTCAAAACACAGGGTTGCCCAAGAGAATCCAACTCCGAACCCACAAAATAGCCATTTTTTAGGAGGATTTCCCAATAAATATTTAGCATTTACACAAAGGGTTAAAGGAATAGAGGCTGAGCTGGTATTTCCAAAGTGCTCTATTGAGGTCAAAAATTTCGCTGGCTCCACTTTTAATTTTTTCGCTATGGTCTTTGTAATCAATCCATTGGCTTGATGAAGTACAAAATAATCAACTTCATCCACAGAAACACTTGCAAATGCTAACGCAGACAATATGGTTGAAGGAACATGTTTCAATGCAAAGTTAAATACCGAAAGTCCGTCCATTTGCAAATGCTTCAACGAACGTACTCCTCCCTCGTATACAACATCTTGTTCATCAAAGGTACCATAGGGATTTCTTGAATGCCCTCCGGGAATGACAATGGCATCCTTCCCCTTTCCATCACTCCCCGAATTAAAAAACCATTCACTGGCGGTGGAATCATATGAAATCAAAGTGGCTGTACCGGCATCGCCAAACAAGGGAAAAGTACTTTTATCTTGTGGATGGGTGGAGATGGTGGATTTATCACCTGCCAAGAGCAAAGCTTTCTTAAATTGTCCCTGCTGCATAAATTGACCCATCATGTTGAGTCCGTAAACATAACCCGAACACCCGAGGTTCACATCAAAGGCGAGACATTGGGTTGGAATCCCTAATTTTTCTTGTAAAATAATCGACGTAGCTGGTAGAAAATGGTCCGCTGACTGGGATACAAAAATCAACAAATCGATGGAATCCTTTGCGTCAAAATCGTCCAACAAAGCCTTGGCAGCAAACAAACACAAATCAGAACAGGTAACATTTTCAGGCGCAACCCTTCGGGCATGAATCCCGGTGTTTTTTTCAAACATGGCTGCGGCGCTTTCGTCAAACGCTGGATAATCCTTGGTGTAAGCGACTTCTGAAGGAACGCAAGCATAGATTGCTTCAATGCGTGTAGAATGGGCTGAATTATTCGCCACGGCGTTGTTTTACCAAGGTGAATAATGCTTGTACCGTAGTGACGTTTTTCAACTCTTCCCCAGAAAGCAAAACTTGATATTCTATGTCGATCATTGCTACCAACAACAACACATGCATACTGTTCCAACCTTCAATGGATCTTAGATTTGACGTTGGCTCAAGCTCCAAATGAGGAACATCGTCAAATGCCGCAAGGATGTTCTTAATAAATTCTTGAATCTCCATGCTCAAAATTAAGAATCAAATTGATTCATAGCGCAAAAGGGTACCACACCATGAAAAGCCAACCCCAAAACCAAGGATTACAATTTTATCACCTGGTTTAAACCTTCCTTCCAATTCAGCCTTTTTCCATGCGATTGGAATGGAACAAGAAACGGTGTTGCCGCCATCATTCATCTGGTAAATCATTTTTTCAGGTGGGATATTACACTTTTTTTGAATGGTATTAAGTACCAGGTTACTTGCTTGGTGAAAAAGATAATGGTCGATTTCTTCTGCAGTCACCTTATTGGTTTCCAAAATTGAATGAACTGCTTCGGGCACGTGTTTAAGCACCATTTTCAAAATACCCAATCCATCCATGGAAATCCTGCCTTGTCGCTGTATTTGAGGTTCATTCTTGTATTCCAACAAAAACGTTTCATCAAAAGGGAATTTGGCCCCTCCCTTTAACACGTTGAGGTAATTAAAACCTTCACCATCGTTTCCAAAAACAAAATTTGATTCCTTTTCTACCTCCTCTTTTTCCACCCAAACGGCAACACCTGCATCCCCAAATAAAAACTTCAATTCACGGTCTTCAGAATGAATGGCTTGGGAAGGGATTTCACCCAACAAGATGAGTACATTTTGAATGTTCGGATTTGAAAAGAGTCCTTTCACCATACTAAGGGCCATTGGAAATCCAGCACAGCCGAAAGGTAAATCCATGACACCGCAGTTCTTTTTTAAACCTAGTTTATGATGCAAAACACTGCTGGTGGTTGGGGTCTTGAAATCCAAGGTCAAAGATGAAAAAATAAGGAAATCAACTTTCTCTGCAGGCAATTTTTCAAGCATTCTTTGGGCAGGAAGCAACACCAAATCCGAGGCGGTCTCACCTGGCTCAGAAAGATACCGTTTTTCGACCCCAACTTGATGCAAAAATTGTCGATAAACCGCTTCATCTCCATCAAAATCTGGAGGACTTAGGATATGTTGATTTTCGGGATATCCAATTTCAATTTCCCTGATTTTCATTCTTTAAAAGTTACTTATTAAAAAATCCTTGTTGATTATTAACTGCATAGCTCGAAGTATGCAAATTCAAATATGGCAACTTTTAATTACATTTGACGTCAACAGCCCGCCATGAAAAATATATATTTTACTTTATTACTTTTTCTCACCTCTTTTACCTTTGCGCATAGCCAACCCCTAAAAAACGGATTCAACAAACCGGTCACTCCAATTTCCCCTGAACATACAGCCAATTCAACGGCACCTACCACAGACGTAGAAGTTATTTTTCACGAGAAAGGAACACGTTCAGCCGCCGCAGACAAATACATTGTTGACATAAAAAAACTCAGCAATTACTTCAAAAGAAACCAAATCCCTACGCATTTTCCGAAATACGATAAAGACTTATCGTTTGATGCAAACAAACTGGTTGCCATTCAATGGGTAAACAAGCACAAGCGATTTTTGAAAAAAGAGGAAAAAGAAAAATTTAAAAACAAGTACAAGCTTTGATTAGACTACTATATATCATCCTTTTCTTTTTTTCAAGCGTTTATGCTTTTGGGCAATGTAACCAAGCAAATCCTTTTTGTACAGGTACAAATTACAATTTTCCAAATGACGTAAATGTCCCAAACCTTGGTCCTGTCGGCTGCTTAGGAACTTCCCCCAACCCTGTTTGGTATTTTATGGAAATCGACCAAAACGGTCCAATGACCATTAGCATCAGTCAGACAACGGCAGGAGGCACAGGCATCGACGTGGATTTCGCATTGTGGGGTCCTTATAATTCTTTGGCCGCGGGATGTGGTGGCGGAACGTTTCCTGTAGGATCCCCTATTGACTGTAGTTATTCTCCTTCCCCAACTGAAACCGCCGTCATTCCCAATGCGCAAATTGGTCAGTTTTACATTTTATTGCTTACCAATTTCGCCAACGTACCAGGAAACATAAGCTTTTCTCAGACCGGTGGGTCTGGTTCGGCGGACTGTTCCTTTGTCTGTGGGGTTACTGGATTTACGGCCATTCCGGGTCCATGTAACAGCAATACGTATTCACTCTCAGGCACCTTGAGCATTACAAACCCTCCGAATTCCGGCACGTTAACCATTACGAGTACCTGCGGTGGCGCCCCTCAGGTTTTCAATGCGCCTTTCGGAACGTCGATCAATTACAACCTAACGGGATTACCGGCCAATGGGGCAAGTTGTACCGTAAACGCCGTTTTCTCCGCGAATGCAAATTGCAATACGTTTCAAACCTACACGGCGCCAGCGCCTTGCAACGTAACCCCCTGTTCCTTTGGTAATTTCACCGGATCTATTACCAACTGCGACCCTGCAACGAATCAATATACCATAACAGGAACCATCAATTTCAACAATGCACCTGCCTCAGGAACGTTAACGTTAAGCAATTCTTGCGGAGGGACTCAGGTATTCAACGCACCTTTTGGTGGATCTGCAAACTTCAGTTTAACCGGCGCAGCTAACGGAAACACTTGCGTTGTGACCGCCACTTTTTCCACGGACCCTTCTTGCAGCGCAACCCTTTCCTATCCTACCCCTCCACAATGCAACTGTAATGCGCAAATAGGTACATTCACCACAACGTTGCAAGCAATGCCTGCGGTAAACAAAATTTGCTTCAACGATGCTTTCTCGGTGACAACGAACAACAACTTCAATGTTCCTGCAGAAATCGTTGGTGCTACCAATCCTGCTTCCCCAAATTTCGATCCAACTGCCCCTACGTATGACCCAGGAATCATTTGGCTTGCCTATTCTTGTCCTCCAAGTGTTGCAATTACGCCCATTTTGGCAAACCAACAAGGACTAACCATTCCAGACGACCCTTGTTTCGTAGGCTTGGTAACCAATGACGGTAATTTAAATGACCTAAACGACTTGTCATTTATCAATTCCTTTCCAGCAGGAACTTTCACAGACAACACCGTGTACTATGTCCCCATTACAATGTACAGCATTCAAGATGGCGTTTACAGTTATGTTGTATTGCCTGCGCTCGCATGCTATGATTTAGGAGACCCAATTGCCATCCAATATTTACCAGATGTAACCACGACATACACATGTAACTGCGCGAATGGAACGGCAAACATTACCGTAAACGGTGGTTCCCCTGCATTGAATGGAACCCAATTTACGGCTTCAAATCCGTTGCCTGCCACTGCAGGATTCTTGGTAAACACAGCATTGAATGGTGGAGACATCGTTATGAACAACTTAAACGCTTCAGGTCCATTCGGATGCTTGATTACGGATGACGTAGGTTGTACCTACCCATTTGCCGGAAATTATGTTGGACCTGCACCTGCAAGCATAGGATATCCAGATTCAGTGTATTGTCTTAGCGATCCGAATCCAATTGCAACCATTGGCGGCACGCTTGGTGGCACTGTGACTGCTGGACCGGGAATAACGGTAAACCCAATCACAGGAGACATAGACCTATCCACTTCAAGTCCGGGAAGTTATTTGGTTACGTATACGGCTCCTGACCCAGTTTGTCCAGGGGTTGACAATGTGTTGATTACGATTTCGAACAATCCAATTATTGATGCAGGTCCGGACAAAGTGATTTGTTTTGGCAATGCCATTCAGTTGGAAGCTACCGGCGGTGCAACGTACATGTGGAATGTTCCTATTGCGAATGGGATGTCTTACATGCCTTCGGCAGGAATTAATGAATTTATTGTAATCGGAACAAACAATGCTGGTTGTGAATCGAGTGATTCTCTGTTGGTAACAGTGCTTGAGGATTGTACAGGAGAAGAAGTTGTCTATTGGGTACCCAATACTTTTACGCCTGATGGTGACCAATTTAACCAATCTTTTAAACCGGTTTTCTTTTCAGGATATGACCCTTACGAATTTGTGATGTACATTTTCGACCGATGGGGAGAAACCATTTACGAAACCCACAACGTGAAATTTGGATGGGATGGCAGCAGTACTAAAAATGGGAAGAAGGCTCCAGATGGAATTTATACTTGGAAAATCATTTTCAAAACCATCAACAACGATGAGAAAATATTGGAAGTGGGTCACGTTACCCTACTTCGTTAATGCTTTTCTTTTAGTTTCGCTTTAAACACCTTTTCGAATTTCTCAACTTTAGGTCTTACCACGAACTGGCAATATTGATTTTCAGGATGGTTGTTGAAATAATCTCGGTGATAAAATTCAGCCTTATAGAAATTATTGATTTCAACTATTTCCGTAACAATCGGTTTCTCCCAAACTTTTTCCTTTGTCAATTTAGCTTTGAAAAACTCAGCCCTCTCCTTCTGGCTTTGGTTATGGTAAAAAACAACGCTTCTATACTGCGTACCAACGTCGTTGCCTTGTCTATTCAATTGGGTTGGGTCGTGAATCCACCAAAACAACTCTAACAATTCGTCATACGAAATCACCGCTGGATCAAAAACAACCCTTGCCACTTCGGCGTGACCTGTTTTTCCTGTACAAACATCATCATAACTTGGATTTGGGACCTTTCCTCCGGCATAAGCTGGATACACTTCAACGATGCCATTTACCTGTTGGAAACAGGCGTCAATGCACCAAAAACAGCCAGCGCCAAAGGTCGCCTCAGACAATTCATTTTTTTCAGCACCCACAAAATCTAAGGATAGTGAATTCACGCAATACCTCAACCCGGTAGGTTTCGGACCATCTTCGAACACATGCCCAAGGTGGGCATCGCATTTGGCACACTTGATTTCAATGCGGTTCATTCCGTAAGAACGGTCGATTACTTCTTTGACTGAACCAGATTTAGCTACTTCATAGAAACTTGGCCAGCCTGAACCAGAGTCAAATTTCGAATCAGAGGCAAACAGCGGAGCGTCGCAACCAATGCAATGGTAGGTTCCTTTTTCTTTGTGGTATACATATTTACCGGTGAAAGGCTGTTCTGTTCCCCCTTCTTTAATGATGTGGCAGACATTTTCAGGGAGTTTTTTGTTACCGAAGGTTACCAAAGTGTCGTTTGAAGGTTTATTTTCCATGGTTTTATTTTGAGCAAATGAACATGAGGTTATTACGTACAATAGGAGCAAGAAAAGGTACTTAGCTTTTTTCTTTTGCAAGGTATTTTTTAATCGCATAATGTCCGAGGTAAATGAATGGCGTAAGCGCTAATCCAATTAACAACTTGAGAACATAATTTGTTGGAGCAATGTGTAAATAATCTTTAAAGCTCATTTTTCCATTGAGTACAAAACCAATGAATAGAACCACGTAAGAATCAATGGCTTGAGAAACGACTGTACTTCCCGTACTTCTCAACCAAATCCACTTATTTCCGGTTTTTGCTTTGATCCATTTAAAAACCGTGGCATCTAATACCTGGGAACCGAGGAAGGCAATGATGCTACCCACGATGACCATTTGCGCTTGGCCAAAAACCATCCGATACGATTTATCGTCTGCCAAATTGGAATTGGGCAAAGAAAAAGCAGGAATGTTCAATGAAAATCCTACAATAATGAAGCAGTATAAAATAAGTCCTGCGGTAATCCAAGAAAGTTTCTTTACGACTTTGTCGCCATAGAACTCATTAAGCAAGTCGGTAATAAGAAATACAAATGGCCATGGGAGAATCCCAATCACTGTAACAAAAGGCCCCACTTTGTTTCCAAACAGAACAAATTCAATGGGAATGGCTATTAACTTATTGCTAATGAGCTCAGCGGTTACGGCATTGGTAATAAAAAGTCCAGCAAGGATAATGAACAGCCAGGTTTTTCGATCAAAAGATGTCATGTTCTTGAAAACAAGTTAGTTTTTCTTTTGTTTCGGAAGGCCGTAATCCAGCCTTTTGGCTTTGACATAATGAGAAATATAGTATTTACTCGTTTTAAAATTGTTAATGGTAACCCCTTTGTTCGTGGATGAATGGATAAAATTAATGGCATCTGGCGTAACCTCGATAACCATTCCAACATGCCCTACCCCTCCTGAATTGCTACTCGCCCTAAAAAAAAGCAAGTCACCGGGTTGAACCTCTGCCAATGTCACGGTTTCCCCCAGTTCTGCCAAGCTGTAGCTCGTTCGCACCAGTGAAAATCCAAAATAACCAAAAATATAATTTATAAACCCTGAGCAATCGAACCCTGAGGGGGTTGTACCTCCCCATCGGTAAGGGGTTCCCAGAAAGGTTTTTGCAAATGAAATGATTGCGGTAACCTTTGCTGCGTTGGGGTTTCTTGAATTCGTATCGGCAAGCAATCCGCTGGGCGAATCATTGGTGACTTGTGTTTTTCCTTCAAAAGAAAGCAATAGGAAACCGAGTACAAAGCAGAAACAACGCAACATCCTACGAAATTATAACTATTTTTGAGATTCTATTGTGTTCATCCATGCCTGAAATTAACAGTACCACATTAACAAAATTATACTATTCTATTGGGGAGGTTGCAAAGTTGTTCGATGTTAATCCTTCTTTACTTCGTTTTTGGGAAAAAGAATTTGACCTCGTGGTTACTAAAAAAAACGCAAAAGGAAACCGTCAATATTCTGTTAAAGAAATAGAAACCCTCAATAAAATTTACAACCTGATTAAAACGAAGGGATTCACACATGAAGGCGCCAAGAACCAATTGAAGCAAAAAAGGGTTTCAAGGGTTCAAGACAATCCGGACCAAGACTTAATTCTTCAACTGGAAAAAATCAAGACGAGGCTGATTGCCATTAAAACTTCGTAAAAGGTAAAAACCTGGGCACTTTCTTTTGGTATTCTTTGTATTCTGGGTATTTATCTGCGGATATTTTCTCTGAGAAATCCGAACTTCCTTTGAACAGGATGACAAGCAATAAGCATCCAGCAATGGTTGCATTCATCCATACGCCCGTTGCCACGACAGAAAACAAATAGAACAAGATCCAAATCAACTGTTCCATCGCATAGTTAGGGTGGCGTACCCTTCCCCAAAGGCCTGTGCGGATAAAGCCATGCGCATATTCATTCAAAGGTTCACCTTGCTGAATTCTTCTGTGTTTTTCTTTTTGAAAATTCCATTGTTGTTGATCTGCAATGAATTCAACAGCAACCGCACCTACAAACAACACAGAGAGCACGAGGTCCCAAACATTCAAAGGATTGTCATTTGATGCCAGTAGAATGGGAAGGGTAAAAAGAAAAATGAGAATGTTTTGGTAAGCGCTGATAAAGCACAAGTTAAAAATTGCCCAAACAAATTTATTTGAAAACCCAGGACGTTTTCTCAGCAATTCCCAGCGATAATCTTCCTCACCAGCCCAGAACCTCCAGGTATACGCGCCTCTTCTGGCAAAATTATAAGTCAACCTCATACCCCAAATCGTTGCCAAAACAGCCATCAACACCATTCTATCGTTGCATCCAAAGGCCAAAGTTATGTGCCAAACATAATAAATTGGAACAATGCTCCAAAGCTTGTCAACCTGTGAATTGTTACGTGAAATTTCGCCTACCAAAAAGCAATAAGCGATTACCCCGGCTACCACAAAAACCATCTGGTCGAACAAAACATGTTCTTGCATCATGGTTAGGGGTTCGCCGAAACCAAAATAAAAGGTGAGTAATGGAAGTACAACAATCGTAAAGATTAAAAGAAGAATGGTAACTAACATAATTTATAATTTATACCCTGCTTTTTCTGCAAGAAATGGATAAAAAGTTCCACTGGAAACAGCAATGCATTTGTTGTGTTCATCGACCATTTCAGCTTTCATAAAAATAACCTTTTTCCCTTGTCGCACCACCACTGAGGTTGCGGTTAACACACTTCCTACTTTTGCCGGATTGATAAAATTGACGTGCATTTCAATGGTTGAAACCACTTTTTGGTCCTTTTCCACCAAGGTTAAAGCCCCTGCGCCCATGGTTGCATCGAGCATGGTTGTGAGTACGCCCCCGTGAACAAAGCCGGGGGTTGCTAGATGTGATTCTTTGACCGTCAAGACATAGCGTACCACACCTAATTCAATGACTTCCAAATGCATTCCAATGGACTGTGCGAAGGTATTGTTTTGGTCGTATTCAGCCATTAGGTTCTTTATTGTGTCGGTTCCAGCCATTCAAAGAAGGTATTTGAAAGTTCTCTATGTACGTTCAGATGGTCCGTGGTTTTTACCCAGCAAATGACATTTAGTTTGCCGAAATTGGGTTCAAAATCGGTAAAAAATACTTGTGATTTAGGATCTTTAAGGATTGCCGGATGGTTTTCCAAGGTTTCTTTAATTTTTGAAACGATTTCCTCGGAACCTAAACCATATTTAACAGGCATAACGATGTCGATGCGTCGTTTTTCCATCCGTGTAAAATTCACAATTGTGCCATTGATGAGCGGGCCGTTGGGAAGTATGATTACTTTGTTATCGGCCGTTTTGATGTAGGTATTAAAAATCTGAATTTCAGTTACCTCTCCTGTTACCAAGAGCGCAGAAATGGTATCCTTTAATTTGAAAGGTTTTATCACCAAGATAAGGATTCCACCCGCAAAATTGCTTAAGGTTCCGGAGAATGCCATACCTATGGCGATGCCTGCCGCACCCAGGATGGTTACAAACGATGTCATCGCGATTCCAAGTTGACTCATGGCGGTGAATACGACCAGAATTTTTGAGGCGATGACGGTTAAGTTGGTTAAAAATGAAATGAGTCCAGCATCGGTTTTGCTTTTTTGAAGCAGTCGCGTAACCATTTTCCCCGCTTTGTTTGCCAACCAGAATCCTGCGATGAGGATCACCACGCTGATTACGATGTTCAAACCTAGATTTGAGAGGGTATGAAGGATGTTTTCGTATTCAAACCCAAGTATGGATTTTAGCGGTTCTGTCTTTTGTGGCAAAGCGTAATTTTTGGGTTAAAAATACAAAATTCCATTTTCATAGAAACAACGCGCCTTCTTTCAAAGAGCAAGGAGAAACCCAAACTTCATTAAAGTATATTTTCTCCATAAGCCATTTCACCTTCAGCGCAGCAAAGGGGGCCATTTGTTTTCTAATTTGGGTGATTTGGGGATTTACACTTCGTTCTTCCAAGGTAGATGCAATCACTTGGTCAATCATAGCCTTAAAATCATTCATGTTCATTTGAATCGCTTCAAAGGGATCGGTAGACATCTCGCTGTGCAGCAATTCGTAAAAGGTTTCGAAGGTCCCCGAAGCACCGATCAGCGCCTTTGCTTGGATGTCATCCAGCTTACCTTCTGCTTGCGCTTCTAAAAAATTAAAAAGCACTTCGATGTCTTGTTGGGTAAAGGGATCAGACACTTTGAACAATTGATACATTCGCGACAATCCAATGTTTAATGAAGTTTCAGAGATGATTTCACCATCGTTGTAATGAATGAATTCCGAACTCCCTCCCCCAATGTCCATAATCAGACCAGAATCCGACAACTGTTTTGACATTGAAACACCGTTAAAGATCATCCTTGCCTCCTCCAAACCTGAAATGATTTCAATTTGAATGCCCAATGCTTGTTTAATTTCGAGAATCCATTCGCTCGCATTTTCAGCATCACGAAGGGCACTTGTACCGATTGCACGTATTTTCTCAACCTCAAATTGATGTGCAATGGCATGATAATCTGTTAAACAGTCCATTCCGCGTTTCATGGCATCGGGATGAAGCAATCCTTTTGTAATACCACCCATACCTAAGGAAACACCTCTTCTTTCTCGATGCAGTACTTTTGGATATCCTTCCGCCTGCATTTCAACAATCAATAAATTGAAAGTATTGGTACCCAAATCAATTACGGCTTGGATCATGGAATTAGATTTTTAGCCATTTGAGAAGCAATTTAAAGGTCAACTTATGGCCAAAGGAAAGGATGCCATTTTTGAAGATTCTTCCTGCAAAATAGAGTAAAACTGCACCCACCAAAACCATGATCAACCAGGAAAGGAGCAAGAAAAGATACGACACAACGGTTACCCCCGCAGTAATTTTCACCATGGCTACCATTCCTGCTGTCCATGGAAAGAAAGTAAAAAACTGTGTCAATGCAGCATCTGGGTATTGTACCGCGTTGTACCCAGCAAAAATACTGACACCGAAAAGGATCCAAATGGGAATCACAAATTGCTGTCCATCGGACTCATCTCCGCTCATAGCGCCTATGACTGTGAAAAAGGAGGAATACACCCAATAAGTCCCTAAGAAGAAGAGCATAAAGTTGGGAATCAGGAAGGCATAATTGATTCGATGGAAGAACAGGTCCATTTGGGTATTGTAATTCATCATCGGGTTGCTTTGACCGAATTGACTTAAACCTTGATCGGAAACCTGCACCCCCTCAAGGTGACCTAAGCCCAGGGTTTCGGAAAAGATAAAATATTCAAACACCCACAATCCCAAAGCGATGATAAAAATCCAGAAGAATAGCTGCAACAAAGAAGCCCAAAGAATCCCCAAAATCTTGCCAAACATCAACTCATGTGCTTTGGCACTGGCCAGAATGACCTCAGACACCCTGTTGGCTTTTTCCCGATTGATGCTTCGGGTAATGTTCGTTCCAAAAATTCCCAAGAAAAAAATCATGAGGTACCCAAGGGAATAACCTACCCAAGCGATTTCGTTTTCGGATTGGTTCAGTGGGTCGTTTACGTCTCTGAAATCGACATTAAGGGGCTGTTTGATTTTGCGGAAATCTTCAATTCCAAGGTTGGTAAATTGTTCAATCATCACCTCTTCCACCCTTCTTTCCACTTCAAACTTTAGTTTCATTTTAAGCTGAACGTTTGGGGTTTCCCTGTAGAACAAGAATACTTTTTTATTGATCAAAACCTTCTCATTGATTTCAATCATGGCGTCATAGGTCCGAAATTTCTTTTCATCTCTGAAGGCTTCTAATTCTACATAGTCCTGGTAGAAATAATAGGTTATGCTTTCAGAGGGATGCGAAACGATTTTTTCTTCAAAAAGCCCTGTGGGGTCTACGATCAGCACATTCAGGTTCGATTTCCCCTGATTTCCTGAAATGATCAGAAGGTAGATTACAGCTAAAAGCAAAAGCGGCCCAAGAAACAACATAAACCGAAAAGACCGATTGTTCCAGCGCTCCATGAATTCTCGTCTCGCGATGATTAAACTATTCTTCATGTTGGTTGTGTTCTTGAATAACTTTAACAAATACATCTTGCATTCCCGGCAGTTTTTCTTCGATGAGCGTCAATTCCAGGGCGGAAGAAAGTTGGTTGTACACATCATTGAAGGTTTCATTGCCACGACGACGAATGACGGCTTCCCGCAAATCATCTCCAATTTCCTTGCTCTCTATGATTTCAAAAGAAGTCCACAGCGCATTGGCGAAGGCGATTACGTTTCCCCTAAATCGTATTTTAAAATCTCCATTTTTATGCTGTGACCTAAGGTTTGCCACCCGGTCTTTTGCAATGAGTTTTCCTGCATGAATCAGGGCGACTTCATCACAAATGGAATCCACGCTGTCCATGTTATGGGTGGAAAAAATTACCGATTTACCCGCATTTTTAAAAGCCTCAATTTCATTGAGAATTAAATTGATGTTCAAAGGATCAAATCCACTCAAAGGCTCATCGAGGATGATTACCTCGGGATCATGGAGTACACTGGAAATGAACTGAATTTTTTGCGCCATACCTTTGGAAAGGGAATCAATCCTCTTTTTCGCCCAATCTTGAACTTCAAATTTCTGTAGCCATTTCATTGCTTTATCCCCTGCCTCTTTGCGCGACAATCCCCTAAGTTCGCCTAAAAAAACCAATTGATCCATCACCCGCATTTCTCTGTAAAGTCCGCGCTCTTCGGGCAAATAACCAAAGGACCTGACATGGGCTTCATTGAGAAGGGTTCCATTGTATTTTACAAACCCATCATTCGGGATAAGGATTTGATTTAAGATCCTGATTAAGGTTGTTTTACCGGCTCCATTTGGACCGATGATTCCAAACACCATTCCTTTCGGGATGTCAAAGGTGACCTTTTCAAGTGCGATTTTTTCTTGAAAAACCTTTGTTATATCATGGATTTCAATCATACCAACGAAGCTACCTATTTTTTTTCAATTGGAATCTCGTTTGCCTCTTTTCGGAAGCGCCAATGAAAGCATCTTGCACAAATAAGAATGAAAACAGCAAGGTTGACGAAGAGCCAAAGCAAAGAGATTGGATCCATCCCAACATCCGTAGTTTTAAACAAAGCATTTGTTTGAAACGCTTGGTCATCAGAAGTTAAAAGTACCCCCGTGAAAAAGTTATTGGCATAATGAAAACCCAAGGTCACCTCAATTCCATTGTCTTTGTAAGCAATCCAGGAGAGGACAACTCCGAAGAGGACATAAAAAATGAGTAGCCACCTGCCATTGGCCAATACTTCCGGGTTTCCAAAATGCATAAACCCAAACATGATCCCGCTGATGAGAATCGAGAGCAACACAGACGATGTTTTTGCAAAGAGACCTTGAAGTACAAAACTTCGAAACAGCAGTTCTTCTGCAGCGACTTGAAGGGGTAGAAAGAGCATCAGGATAAGGAAGGTAGACAGGAAAGGAAGCAAGGAGAAGTTCCATTCAAATTTTTGCGGATGAAGGGCAAAATCAATCGCCGTATTCAACACCAGTAAACCGCCCCAAAGGGAAAAGGCTAGGACCATTTTTCTTAGGTTGATTTTCTCGCGCGCAGAAAACAACCAACGAAAGGAACGATGGTGGATGTATTTGTTGTTCAGAATAATTGCCAGAAGTACCGCTACAAAAGGAATCATCTGAAGTAAAAAAAGACTTTCAAAACCAAAATAGGAGAAATAATCAGCCATGGAATCTCCTGAGAATTCAGGGAATAGCTTGGACAACAAAAGGATGGGGACATTCCCCAGGGTAAAAGCCAAAAGGATGATAAGGATGCTCAGAAAGGTTTTCTTAAATTGAAAATCGCCATGAGACCAGCCTTTTACGAAGGAATTCATGAAAACATGTCTCTCATTCGTTTAAAGAATCCGGCATCTTTTTCACTTTCCCGGGGTTTGAAACTCTCACTCTCGCGATTTTTTTCGATCCATTCTTTTTCTTCCTTTGAAAGCTTGGTTGGGGTCCACACGTGCACATGCACCAATTGGTCACCTTGTCCATATCCTTGAATGTTCGGGAGACCTTTTCCTCTGAGGCGTAGGACTTTACCGCTTTGCGTTCCTGCATCAATTTTAATTTTAGCTTTTCCGCTTAGCGTTGGAATTTCAAGACTTGCACCAAGTGCGGCATCGGCGAAGGAGACAATGGCCGTGTAATGAACGTTTTCACTTTCTCTTTTAAGCTCGAGGTGTTCTATTTCTTCGATAACAATGATCAAGTCGCCGTTCACGCCATTAAAGGGTCCAGCGTTCCCTTTTCCCCTAACGGACAACTGCATGCCATCTTCAACCCCTGCAGGGATTTCTATTTCAATGATTTCTTCTTGTTTTCTGAGCCCCATCGAATCTGTGTCTCCGGGTTTTTTATCGATCATTTGCCCAGCGCCTTGACAACTGTGACATGCCGATTGTGTTTGCATGGCTCCCAGAAAGGTTTGCGAAACGCGGGTGATTCTTCCAGAACCGTTACAGGTTGCACAGGTTTTGAAGGTCACGCCATCGGCTTGCACCAACTTTTGCACTTTAATTTTTTTCTTTACACCGAGTGCGATTTCTTCAAGGGTAAGTTTCATTTTAACCCTAAGGTTGCTGCCTTTAACGACACGGCTTCCTCCCCCACTGCTGCCCCTGCTGCCACCAAATCCACCGCCAAAAGCATTTCCAAAGATGTCGCCGAATTGAGAGAAGATGTCATCCATGTTCATCCCTGCGCCTGCGCCTCCTTGTCCCATTCCTGCATGCCCAAAGCGGTCGTATTGCGCGCGTTTTTCAGCATTGGAAAGGACCTCATAAGCTTCTGCAGCTTCCTTAAACTTATCTTCAGCGGTACTGTCGTCCGGATTTTTATCCGGGTGGTATTGCAACGCAAGCTTCCGGTACGCTTTTTTTATTTCAGATTCGTCTGCACTTTTTGAAATGCCTAATACTTCGTAATAATCTCTTTTTTGGCTCATTTGATTTATTATTGTCCCACCACTACTTTGGCAAATCGAATTACTTTGTCATTTAAATAATATCCTTTTTCTACTTGTTCTATCACGCATCCTTTTTTGGCTTTCTCATCTACGGGAAGATGCGCAATCGCTTCATGTAAATCCGTATTAAACGGCTGACCTATGGCGTCGATTGGGGTAAGTCCATTTTTTTCAACCGTAGTTTTCAAAAGGGAATGGATAAGTGCAAAACCTTCTTTCATGGCTTCGACTTCAGTAACTTGTTCATTGTTGGCAATGGCACGGTCGAAGTTATCCAAAACCGGCAAAAGCTCTTTCAATATCCCACTGCTTGCAGATGAAATAAGTTCCACTTTTTCCTTAGCGGTTTTTCTTCTTAAGTTCTCAAAATCCGCGTAGAGTCTTAAGAACCTATCGTTGAGCGCGTTGTATTTTTCTTCTGCGACAGCTTCCGCACTTGCTTCTTCGTTCTCTAAAGCCACATTTTCCTGTACTTGTTCCTCTTGAGTCGCTGCGTTTTCAGCCGAATTTTCGCTGTTTGTTGAATTGGTGGGTTCTTTTTCTTCGCTCATTTTTTATGATTTTTGCTTCGGTTTTGTCAAACACAGTTCCAAAGGTAAAAAAAAGAAAATTTGCGACATCCTGTCAGACATTGTGTCTTTCAGCTTAATTATTGGCAGAATTCACATGAAATTCCGACAGCTTTGGAGCAATTTTGAAGCTTTGGAGGAGTCAAAGACCAAACGATTTTCTGAAAACAATGAATCGGGATCAACGCTTTTCTTTGCTGTACCAGAAAAATGAATTGCATCGGGTTTTGCATTTTTTAAAATGGGGCCAATGTTTGCCAAATTTATGCCTCCGCCTGCCATAATTTCAATCTTTCCAGAAGCATGTTTTTTCATTTCCGCAAGATTTGGTATGCCATTTTCGATGCTTCGAGAAACACCAGAAGAAAGCACCCTTGAGAAACCTTGGTCCATCAACCATGAAAGCTCCTGCTTCCACTCAATTAAGTCGTCAAAAGCCCTGTGAAACGTAATGTCGCGCTCGCCCCAAACGCTACGTATTTCTTTCAATGCATCGTGGTTCAAACGCATGCGTTCATCCAAAACACCCACGACGATGCCTTTAACATCAAGCTTGGAAACCTCTTCAATTTCGGCCAGTATCAACTCAATTTCTTTTGGCGTATATACAAATCCTCCGGTTCTCGGACGAATCAATACGTGGGTTTCTATGTTGTGACTTAGCGCGGTTTGGATAAACCCTGAGGAAGGCGTGAGGCCCCCCTGTTCTAAATTTGCGCAAATTTCTATGCGGTCAAAATTCAAATCAACGGCAGCTAAAATCGCTTCAATGGAGGAAACACAAAGTTCTATTTTCACAAGATTTAAATTTGATTGCAAAAATGGCAAAAAAGAAAGGTGCTACCGCTAAAAAGTTGCACTTTAACTATATTTGTTGATATTTTAAAAAACATGTCAGAGAAATTATCCGAAACAGCCGTTCAATCCATTGATTTTGATACCTTCAGATCAGAAGTACTTGCCGATTATCAACTGCTTTGCGAATCCCGGGAAGCATCCCTTTTAGGGAGAAAAGAAGTGTTAACAGGCAAGGCAAAATTTGGAATTTTTGGCGACGGTAAAGAGCTTGCCCAAATTGCCTTGGCGAAACAATTTAAAGACGGTGATTTCCGATCTGGCTATTACCGCGACCAAACGTGGATGATGGCGATTGGCGCCTTGAACGTTCAACAGTATTTTTCAGGTCTATATGCCCACACCGATGTTACCATTGAACCTCAATCCGCAGGAAGACAGATGGGAGGACATTTTGCTACGCGCAGCTTGGATGAAAACGGAGAATGGAAAAACCTTAGCGCCCAAAAAAATAGCTCGGCGGACATCTCCCCTACGGCTGGACAAATGCCTAGACTTCTTGGTTTGGCAATGGCTTCGAAAATGTACAGAAACAATCCTGGCTTACAAACCGATGCCTTTTCCAAATTCTCAAACTTAGGAAACGAAGTGGCTTTTGGATCCATTGGCGACGCCTCCACTTCAGAGGGACCTTTTTGGGAAACCATGAACGCTGCAGGTGTACTTCAAGTGCCCATGGTTATGTCCGTTTGGGACGATGGATATGGAATCTCCGTACCCCGCTCATTGCAAACCACAAAAAACAGCATCTCAGAAGCCTTGGCCGGATTTCAACGCACCCCAGAAAAACCAGGTTTTGAAATTTTCACCACCAAAGGCTGGGATTATGCACACTTATGTCAAACGTACGAGCAGGCAGTTGCCATCGCAAGGACGGAACATGTCCCCGTGTTGATTCATGTACAAGACGTAAATCAACCCCAAGGACACTCTACTTCTGGATCCCATGAAAGGTATAAATCTGAAGAGCGCATGCAATGGGAAAAAGATTTCGATTGTTTGGCAAAATTCAAGGAATGGATTTTAACCTTCGATGGAGGACCTGAAGCTTTGGCGGATGAAAATACGTTGAATGAAATTCAAGAAAAAGCCAAAAATGCCGTGAAGAATGCCAAAAACACTGCGTGGAACCTGCTTTCCAAAGAAATCAAGGACGAAGCCATTGTTTTGAATGATTTGCTATCCACCTTGGCGCAAGAACAAAGTTTACATGAAACTTTACAAGCGGAGATAACGGCACTGAACAACACAAAAGAACCCATCCGAAAAGACCTCTTTTTATTGGCGAGAAAAGTAATTCGTCAGTTGCGCAACACAAAATCGCCTGCAAAGCTTAAACTTTCTCAGTGGTTAGAATCACAAAAACAACTGAACCATGACCGATACAATTCCTATTTATATAGTGAATCGGCCAAAAAAATCAACAATGTTCCCACGGTTGCACCTACCTATTCAAATGAAATCCAAATGGAGGATGGAAGGATCATTTTAAGGGAAAACTACCGAAAACTGATGGAAAAACATCCTGAAATCTTGGTATTTGGTGAAGACGCAGGTAAAATTGGAGGGGTCAACCAATCTTTAGAAGGATTGCAGGATACTTTTGGTGAGCTTCGCGTTTTTGACACGGGCATTCGCGAATGCACCATCATTGGTCAAGGCATTGGCATGGCGATGCGCGGTTTACGTCCCATTGCCGAGATTCAATATTTAGATTATTTATTATATGCCATTCAAGTCCTATCTGACGATTTGGCGACGGTGCAATACCGAACCAAAGGAGGACAAAAAGCGCCCTTGATCATCAGTACACGTGGACACCGATTGGAAGGGGTTTGGCACAGCGGATCACCGATGGGAATGATCATCAACAGTTTACGTGGGATTCATGTTTGTGTGCCTAGGAACATGACCAAAGCTGCAGGATTTTACAACACGTTAATGGCTTCCGATGAACCGGCTTTGGTTATCGAACCGTTAAATGGATATCGAATCAAAGAAAACATTCCAACCAACTTAGGAGAATTTACCACCGCATTAGGGGAAATTGAAGTGCTCTGCGAAGGAAGTGATTTAACCATGGTTTCCTATGGTTCCACGTTGAATTTATGCTTGCAAGCAATTCCATCGCTTCTTGAAATGGGTATTTCTGTAGAACTTATCGACGTTCAAACCTTGATTCCTTTCGACTTAAAACATGGCATCGCGAAATCGTTGTCAAAGACCAATCGCTTAATGATCGTCGACGAGGATGTAAGCGCGGGCGCTTCCGCCTTTATTTTGGAGAAAATCATGGTTGAGCAAAACGGTTATTATCATTTAGATGCTGCGCCGGTTACGTTGAGCGCCAAAGACCACCGTCCTGCCTATGGCACGGATGGAGATTATTTTTCCAAACCGAATTTAGATGACATCATTGAGACTGCGTATGCTTTAATGACCGAGTCCGACCCGAGTATGTTTCCGAAATTGTTTCCACATGAATCTTAGTCAATACCTTGCGCATGCGAAGGCTGCCGAGACAACCGCTGTTTACACCGCAGATTACGCTCAATACCTACCCCTAAACGCCCAACGATTCAATCGCGTTTACAACCATTTTGAATGCAGCGAAGCATTTCTCTCCTTTGCAGAAAACATGAAAACGGAAACAGAATGGGTCATCATTACCGAGCCTTGGTGTGGCGATGCAGCACAGAACCTTCCTGTGTTAATTCGACTCATTGAAAAAATTGCGAATGCGAGGTATACCTTACAATTGCGAGACACAAGTTCAGAAATTGATTCTTACCTAACCAACGGAGGAAAAGCCATTCCAAAGGTGATTGTAAGAAATGCCGCATCTGAAGATTTGTTTACTTGGGGACCCCGTCCCGAAAAGGCACAAACTTTATTCTGGGCGTTAAAGAATGGTGGAAAAACAATGGCGGAAATACATGAGGTATTGCATAAATGGTATGCAGATGACAAAGGCGCGTCGCTTGAAGCTGAGCTTTTGTCGTTAATTCGTCCCCTGCTTTAGTTGAGCCATAACCTCACTGGGGCCTGACCCCATCTCCATTTTAAAAGCGGCATAAAAAGGGTTGTAAGAAGAAAAACCACTTTCCCTGGCCAAGGCATCCATGGTATTTTTTGAGAGAAAATCATCCTGCATTTTTTCGATGGCATAATGTACACGAATCTTTGAACGATAATGTACGAAAGAGATGTCTGAATGGTATTTAAAAAAATACTGGAGGTAGGTTCTGGGTATGTTTAATTTTTCCGCAAAGGCAGTGGAGTTCATGTCTGGATTCTTCACGATCAGGTTCATTGCGGTTTTAGATTCTAGCTTTTTGACAATGTCTTTGATTTGGGCATTGAATTTTAAGGTCAGCTGGATGTCTTGTTTATTGTTAATCTCTTTGGGTGACGTGCGCCACTTGAAATCGGGTTTCATTGACTTGCTTTGCTTTGCTTCGGCCATTGGAACCATTGGGGAAATATCCTTCGGTCCATACAATATTTCCGGCTGAAGAAACAATTGAATCATAAAAACAAGAGCCATCAAAGACCTTACATGATGAATATTTTGATGAACGAAATCCTTTTGTGAATAAACTTCATACAAAAACATCAGGCAAACACTTAGTCCTAACACCGCACAAAAAATCAATAATTGTAAAAGCCAAAATCTAATCCATCGCTCATTGGCAAACCACAGTTCTGAGGTAGGTTTCCCCCAAAAGAATGAATAGATAACCTTTGAAGCCAGGTAGACATGATAAAATATAAACATTGCGATCACAGGGAAATTTATTAGACGTAAAATCGCCGTGGCCGATTGCACATCGGTTTCTATGTTGAAAACCATTAGGTTAACAAGTAAGAGTAAAATGGGTATAGCTATCGAAACCAAGACATAACGCAGGGGTCTTTTATCCAGGTGAAGCATCGAACGAAAATATTGATATAATAAAACCAGATTTAATAAAAACAACAAATTAAAGGGCTTCGGAACATCCCGAAATTCATTTTGCCATCCCAAATCATAACTAAAGGTAAAACCGTTGTGTATGAAATTCGTAAAGAAAATAACCAAAATATAGACGTTAAAATACGTGTTTCGTTTGATGTTAATCAATAAAATCAAAGCCACCAACAAGGATAATGTCAAGGATGCAAATTGGATGACAAGGCTTATATTCATGGATTCTATTACATTTTCGGTTACTAAATTATGCATATTTTAACTGAATACAAAACCTATAAACGGCGAGCGGTTGGGTTTGAAGCATAAGCAGGTATTTTCGTACAAAATTATTTTTATGCGTACTTGCCTACTGGTTTTCATTTTCTTCATGTTCGGATTGAACACAATCACCAAAGCCCAAAACGGAAGCGTAGGCCAACCGTTTACTTCCCTCGGACAAGCCCAAAACGTTGCTTCAGACGGCGTGTATTATTTCTCATTGTCTGGAACGACCTTCAGTACCTATGTTCGAGTTGGTGGCTGGGTGCAAGTAGCCATTGACTTTCGACCGAACGGAGGAAATCTTCCGCAATCCAATGCACTAAACAATACAGTTCGTGGTATTCTTACCCCCGCTGCGCTGAGCACGCTCGGAAGTGCAACCGTAACCCGAGTACTCACGAGCAATGGTCAATTGGATGTTCAAAACACCCGACCTGGAATTATTACCCGAATTGTAAACAACCAAACCCTTTTGGCTACACCTGCAGACAACACCGACAACAATACCAATTGGACCGGAACCAACACGGTTGCAGGACAATTTATAAACTATGGCAACACCACCGCTTATGGACTAAATCAAAACATTTTTCATGCAGGAAATAATGGAGATGGGATCCATTGGATTCCATATTTTACACTTCACATGATCAACAACAATGTGGGACAAATCCCAAATGGGGCATATTTTCAATTGATGGTTCGTGCACCCATGGTGGCCGTTGTTTCGGGACCTGTAATTAATACCCAACCGTCAACATCGGCTCAATCCGTCTGTTTAAATGCAGCAATCAATGCATTGAGTGTTTCCGCTACCAGCCCCAATGGCAGTGCGATTACGTACCAATGGTACAGCAACGCAAGTGCTTCAAACGCAGGTGGAACATCCATTGGAGGCGCAACCAGTTCAAGTTACACCCCACCAAGCAATGTGGTTGGCACGGTGTACTATTACGTGATTTGCACCAACAACCAAGGATCAAGCACCAGCAATGTCAGTGGCAGCATTACCGTAAATTCCTTACCACAAGCGGCAAGCAATTCAGGTACAACTGTTGACTATTTGGTTGTTGGCGGCGGCGGCGGCGGTGGCCAAGAGGGCGGCGGCGGCGGCGGCGGTGGCCAAGTAATAACAGGGTCTGTATCCTTGTTAAGTGGGTCATTTGCCGTTACCATAGGCAACGGCGGTGCAGGCGCTACCACCATAAGCACGGCGGCTGCTAATGGAGGAACAACCACCTTATCACTGCCTACTCCAGTTGTCTCCATTGGCGGTGGTGGAGGTGGATCCAAAAATGCCCAGGGCGCATCGGGAGGAAATGGTGGCGGTGGCGGACATCCTGGTTTTTCTGGAGGAGCAGGCGCGGCTGGAGGATTCGCTGGCGGAACTGCTAACAATGAAATTGGTGGCGGAGGTGCAGGCGCAGGAGCTGTTGGCACGTCAGCATCAAATTCCAATGGCGGAATTGGCGTTTCTAGTTCAATTTCTGGAAGCGCAACGTTTTATGGCGGCGGCGGCGGCGGTGGAAGCTGGCAAGTTGGAATTGGTCCTGGTCAAGGTGGTCAAGGAGGCGGTGGTTCAGGAGGAACCGCCTCTTCTCCCTTAGCTACATCTGGAGCCGCCAACACTGGCGGTGGCGGCGGTGGCAGCGGAAATTCAGGGTCAACTCCTGTAGCAAAAAATGGAGGTTCTGGAATTGTAATCGTCAGGTATTTGGGTTCACCCTCAGGAACAGGCGGTACAATAACACAAGTAGGTGGCTACACGATTCACACCTTTAATAGCAATGGTACCTTTGCTTTCAATAATCCCTCCACTGCAGTCGTTCCAAACGTGACC